>Ga0307984_1000951_pt1 | contig 12295 bp, 9 predicted proteins | sample EllFjometageno78_FD_203169 | JGI IMG/M metagenome (GOLD analysis project Ga0307984, IMG submission 203169) | Marine microbial communities from Ellis Fjord, Antarctic Ocean - #78 | ecosystem: Environmental > Aquatic > Marine > Unclassified | place: Southern Ocean | collected 2014-10-09 | reverse complement strand
AAAAATGCGATGCAAAGATAGTCAACGAGACGCCCCGTAAAGAATATTTAAGGAGAGATTCGAAATAAATGTTCTTTACGGTAGATTAATTCACCGAATAAATCCACATTGGCGGGAAATTCCAGCCTACAAAACATGATTTTTTATAGGGGAATTGTTTGTAGTGCTTTTTCATTAAAAAGGGGAAGTATGTAAACCACCTCATACACGTTCCCTTCTCTGTAAGTTTATATAAGGTAGAATAGAGTGGTTTTTTAACTTCTTCAGGCAATGTAAAAGGAAGTCCACTAATCACCAAGTCTACTTTGCTTACGTTGCGTTCTTTAAGTAAGTCTTCTAAGCAAGATGCACTGCAGTTTACTACTTCAAATCGATTGTCATACTTTTTTTGAAGAGGCGCTATAAACTCTTCTTCAAGTTCGATGAGCAATACTTTACAGTCAGGAGGAAGTTGTTTAGCAAGTATGTCAGTCATGACTCCAGTCCCTGGTCCCAATTCGATGACATATTTCATGGAATTTAAATCCAGTCCACTCACCATTCCTTTTGCTGCACGTTTAGAACTAGGTATTATTGAGGCATTGATTTTAGGTTGCCTAATAAACATTTTTAGAAATCTAATTGTACTCATGTCATGGGCTATTTGTGTCCTACTTGCGGCTTATTTGATGTCCCCTCTTGTTGTTCCAATTTACGTAATTTCTCGATGGCTTCTTCACTAAGAAAAAACTCGGGATGAGGAGGCTCGATGCCATCCAATCGATAGAGCATTTCTGCCAATTGCAATGCGCCTATTTGTTTTGCCAAAATCTCTTTGTTTTCATCCAAAAGAAACAGCTTCGGCGTGGAGAACACGTCAAATGTGGTTCGAAAGTTGAGGGATTGTAAGTCCGTAATTCCAGCATTTATAAGCTTGGCAGCACTGTCTTGAGCGTTGATTAGAGGGTTGTCACTGACGTGCGTCCAGTCCATGTAATTTGTGGTCTCCAAATACTCGGTCCATGGTTCAGGCTCGAAGTCATTTCCGATGGCATAAATCTCGAGTCCTTTGTCATGCCACTCCTCAAAAATTCGTTGTAAAATGGGCATTTCTTTTTTACAGTGGCCACATGAACTTTCCCAAACCACCATGACTGTGTATCTCGCATCAATGTCATGGAGTGATTCCCATGTAGTTCCATCAAGCCCAGGCAGGGTGATGTCATGTGCGATATTCCCGCAAATAGAATACTTTAAAGCTTCTGCACGGTCCGTGATCTTTTTCAGTTGATCGTCATTGAGCCATTTTACTTGGCCAGGAACGTAGTACTCATTGACGAGTTCGACGAAAACCTTGTCCATACACATGACTTTCGACGATTCACTTTCAAAGGTCATGTGATGTAAGATATACTTGAACATATCGTCATTCCCTTCCACTTGGGAAAGGAGTTTTTTTGCCTCAAAGAACAGCGTATCCGGATCTGGCGGGATCACCTGTCCCCACCATTTCTCTATCATTTGATGGAAACTTCCATCTCTTACCATACGTGGATCAGAGAAGTCAACTCTGTCCCAATAATGACTGCGGTACCACAAGTAATTCCAAAGTCGTGTGTCCTCAATGTGGTCGGGTGCGTTGGGGATTTTAGGGTCCCTAAGCATCCCGAGGTATTTCCCGAAAAGGTAGTCTCTGGGGTCGTCAATAAGTGCATCTTGATATTCGACCACTTCCGAATTCATTAAGACCATCGCATTCTTTGCGATCTCAATTTGAAGGGGGCTAGAAGTCGAATCGTTGAGAATGGCATCATGAGGCGTTCGTTCGTCTCGTTTCGCGTTCAGGTAGCTCAAATAGTCATAAAAAACCATGTTTTCCTCACTTTTAATGACAACCATATCACCTTGCGGGTTTGATTTGGTTGTTCGGAATTCCATAGGCTCGTTCACAAGCATGATGTCGAAAAACACAGGTCCAGGAAGTACGACAGCGTATTTTCCACATTCATTATACGCTTTGCCTTTAAATGAAAAATGCCCCTTAGCGTCTGCAACGGTTGTGTCACTGTAGTACAGTTTTGCACCGTAGTAGTTTGCCAAATAAACAGTATCATTGGACAATCCAGTAACAGTGACATCTACGTTAAATGGTGCTTGGCCTAAAACAGTGCTTGTCATTATAAAAGACAAAGCCATAAATAGTATCTTACTTCTGAGATTCATTCTTATTGATTGAGATATAATTTAGAAGTCCAAAGTGAACGCAATTTACTACGCACCATTTCAAACAACACTTTTCCCATGAGCATAATTCGTACCAGTTTCACACATCTTGGATTAAATGGTGATTTAAACGGTGATATTCATTCTGTACCAAAGGGGATTTTAAAAAGAGGACAAATCGTTTTTGCCCATGGATACAAAGGATTTAAGGACTGGGGAGCATGGAGTATTATGGGAGATCTATTTGCTGAAGATGGTTGGGAGTTTGTGAGATTTAATTTCAGTCACAATGGTCACGTTCTTCCGGATTTGAATGAATGCAGTGATGCGCTGGCTTGGAGTAAAAATACATATTCAAAAGAAAAATCAGATTTAGAGGAAATCTTATTGCACGTATCCGCATCTAATAAACCTAACGAGATAGTCATCCTAATAGGTCATAGCAGAGGGGGAGGAGTGGCTTCTTTGGCTGCGGTAAATAGCCATGTTGACGGTGTCGTTTTGCTTGCGTCTGTGAGTGATTTTGCACGAAGGTTTCCGAGTGGAGACAAATTAGAAGAATGGCGCAATACAGATCGTTTGGAGGTTTTAAATGGACGCACCCACCAAATACTATCCCATTCATTCTCCTTTTTCGAAGATTTCACTTTGAATTCTGAATCATTGAATATTGAACGCGCTGTTCGATCTCTTGAGGTTCCGTTGCTGGTCGTTCACGGTGATTCTGACAAAGCAGTAAGTGATGTTGAGGGCAGGGAGTTGGCAAACTGGGCCACTCAAGGTGAATTCGTATCCATCCCTGATGCGGGACACACGTTTGGCACATCACACCCCTGGACAGACAAATGCTTGCCAACACCCGCATTAAATGCTGTGAGTCAGATTGTGAATTTTATAAATAACGTGTCACATTGAATACAAAAGGGCCACTTCAGAAGAAGTAGCCCTTTGTATAATATGGTGTTGTGTTGACTTTCGACGTCACCATTTTTCAGGCGCATCAATCCTCAATTCACTTAGTGACTTACAACAAGCTTGCGCATTGTGCGGTTGCCATTTGAAGACACCTCTATAAGGTAAATACCGTTGTCCAGATCTAAATCGATACGTTGACCAGAGATGAGGTTTGAAGTAACGATTTCTTTAACAACTTGACCGTTTAAAGCCATAATGCGAACAATTCCGTTGACAACGTTACAAGAAATATTAATGTAATCATTTGCAGGGTTAGGTCCGAATGCAACATCGAGGTTTGACACCTCAGCGATTCCGTTCACAACATCATCTGTTTCAACAACGACGACATCGTCGATGTAGTAAAGTCCAGCAGAATTGCCATCTCCGAATCCGAAGAAATTAAGGCCTCCGATAATTCCATCAAATGCAAAATTTGCAATGTACTCTCCGCCAACGAAAACTTCAGCTCGGTCATTAACAGGATCCATTCTTAGAGATACAGAAGTCCATTCGTCTAAGTTGTATGAACCGAATGCGATGTCCACTTGGTCTATGCTCAGTTGCATAGAGCCATTGCCAGAAAACACCATGTCAAATGCCCAAAACCCCGGTGCTCCAGGTGTTAGTTGTTCTTGAACATTCATATAAGCAGAGCCACCTGAAGGCACATAGATGTTATAACTTACTTCGTAAGCACTTTCAAGTCCAATGGGTAGGTAAATGTCCATCGGTCCGCCAGCCAATGTACCAAAAATCTTCATTGACTGTTCGCCAGAATTTGCTTGTTCATCGCTTATCTGACTGTCTTCTGTAGTACCTGTCGTTCCAGACCAAGTTGTCCAAACAGAACTAGCTACACCGATGTAATCACCAACTGTGTAGGATTCGAAGTCTTCTTCTAGCAAAGGAGTTTGGCCGAAGGCACTACTGAAAATGAGAAGAGCACAAGGGAGTAAAAATTGTTTCATAGAATTGATTTAGGTTGTAATATAGTTATAATAGGCTTGCAAATTAATAAATTTGTGGTGAATTATTGCCAATAATCAAAAGTAAAATGGTTGTGACTGGAAATTTGAGGAAAATGAAAACGATGGCTGCAGCAAGCTCAGACCAAACGATTTCGTACCATATGGAGTATGCAGATATTCTTAAAAAAGAGCCTTCTTTTGAGATAAACAGTTGGGTAGGTCAGCGGATCAGATGGCAGTTTCATGGTGTTGTTCATTGTATCGTGTCTGGAGTGGAGATGGAAAGCGCTTACAGAATGGGCATGAGTAAGCAGGCCTTTTTTGAATCACCGATATCATGCCCTTCTATTATCAACCCTGAGCTTAGTACCATTCACACTGGCGTATCACTTAGAGATCGTGAATTCGAAGAACGGTATCACAACGTGCCCCATGTGGTCTACCTAAGCCGAACAAACAAGCTCAAAGTGGGCGTTACTGGATTTGGTCGTGAACAATTTAGATGGAACGATCAGGGTGCTGTAGAAGCAATGACGCTTTGCGTGACACCCTATAGACAACTCGCGGGTGAAATTGAGGTTGCACTTAAAGCGCATCTAAATGACAAAACCCATTGGTTGGGAATGCTTAAAGATGTCCAAAGGAATCCTGACGAACTGCTCGAATTAAAAGACCATTGCTTCGACTTGCTCGGCGGAGCTCATTCACAATATGAACCGTTTTTTTCGGACGACGATACAATTTCGACAATTCACTATCCAGTAGAAAAATACCCTGTAAAGATTAAATCGATCAAACTTGCGACAAGCCCTGAGGGTGAAGGAGTTTTGGTGGGAATGAAGGGGCAGTACTTGATCTTTGAAGATGGTCGCGTCTTCAATGTACGCGCTCACGAAGGGGCAAGGGTAACGCTAGAAATAGATTAAGCTCAGTTTAAATTAGGGTCTGCCGGAGCCTCTGCAATGTGAGAGTACCCTGGCCCCATGCCGTTGATTAAACGTTTCCAGAATTCATCGTTCTCACCTTCTGTAGACATTATTTCTTTTGATGAGGCACGCGTGATAAACCAAGAATGACTTCGTATTTCATCAGACAGTTGGGTGTCAGACCATCCCGAATAGCCTATAAAGAATCGGAAAGAGGTGAAGCCCGCTTTTATTTTGTCTTTAAGTGCCTCAAATTCACCTCCCAAATAGACTCCGTCAATGATTTCATGACCGCCTTCTATGTCGGGACTCGTGTGTAGGTAATATAGATTGGCGCTGTTCACAGGGCCACCTATACTGATTCGTGCAGAAACATCGTTTAAATCCTCCAAAACATCCGAGATTTTAATATTCACGAAATTGTTCAAGACAAGTCCAAATGCTCCATCTTTGTTATTTTCACACAACAATACAGCTTTACGACCGAAATATGGATCGTCTAGAAAGGGCTCGCTTAGGAGTACATCTCCAATTTTCGGCGAAGCTTTTTCTGTGGGAGTAAAACGAATCATTGTCGTAAAGTTCAGTCATTTGTAGTTAAATGGAAAACAATACCTACCTAAATATTTCAGAATTTATTGCGCGTCGCTTTGATGATGTGGTAATTTCAGGTCACGCGGTTGCGATCAGACTCAGGCGCGAGATTGTAGGTGCTTCAGCGCAACAAATCAGAACGGGTCTCGAAGGGATTTCTCGACTGAACCCTGGAAGGTTTGGTGGGAGTCTTCGTTATGAAGAAATAGCTGGAGTGAAATGCGGGATCGTTAATTTTCAAGGAATAGAAGATAAAACCAAACGTGTGGTCTGGCTTCATGGTGGAGGATTTTCCTTTGGTTCAGCGCGCGTCTATAAGGCGACAGCTATCTTTCTTGCCAAAGCGCTGAAATGTGAAATCATTCTACCGGAATATAGACTCGCCCCTGAACACCCTTACCCAGCACAAGTAGATGATGTTTATTCCGTGTTTTTAGATGTTGTTAAGAGAAGTGGTGCCACCTATTTAATTGGAGACTCAGCAGGTGGTAATTTGGCGGCTTGTACTGTAATGAGAAGCATAAAAGAATGCACTCCTCTGCCTGCCAAACTTGCCCTTTTGTCACCTTGGATGGATCTTTCAAAAAGCTCGAAAAGCAATACACAAAATGAATGTAAATTCAGCCCATTTGACAATTTAGATACAGTGGCTTTTAGCAGAGAGTATATAGGTAAAATAAACGATGATGACCCGCTCGTATCTCCTATTTTTGGTTCTTTTGATGGTTTTCCTGCAACCCACATTCAGGTTTCAGAAGTTGAATTCTTTTACTCAGATTCATTGAGAACGATTGAGGAATTGAAAAAATCAAATGTGAATGTCACAACTCATGTGGAAGCCAAATCATTACATGCATGGCATCTTGTACCGGACATTCTTCCTGATGCAAAAAGGTCCATGCAAATTCTCGCTGATTTCTTTAATTAAGTGCTTCACAGATGAGTTGAATTCCTTTTTCGGCCTCTTCGTCCGTCATATTGATTGGTGGTGCAACCCTGAAGGCAGTCGGTACACTTAAGAACCAAAACAAAAGAACCCCAACATCCAGTCCTTTTAAAATGGTCTTTTTTACTGCTTCTGCATCCTTAAGTTCAACGGCAATAAAAAGGCCTATCCTGCGCACTTTTTTGACTTTGGGGTGAGAATTAAGTCGTTGTTCCCAAAGTTCACCCTTTCGTTCGACATCTTTCCAATTCATTTTCTGAAGCAATCCGAGTGCTGCTGAAGCTCCTGCACAAGCCACAGGATGTCCGCCAAACGTTGTAATATGACCAAGAACCGGGGAGTGTGAAAGTTCGGACATGTTTTCACGTGAAGAAACAAAAGCACCGATGGGCATGCCACCACCTAAGGCTTTCCCTAGACATAGTATATCTGGCTCGATATTGAATGCGCCAAATGCAAATGGCATTCCTGTACGCCCCATTCCACATTGCACTTCGTCCAATATCAGCATGGTGCCAGATTTCGTGCATGCTTCCCTTAACAATTTCATCCATGTAGTAGAAGGGATCTGCACCCCCGCATCACCTTGTATGGTCTCAACGATTATACATGCTACAGTAGAATCTATTTCTTGGAGTGAAGAAACGTCATTGAATTTTATAAATGCAACCTCAGGCAGAAGAGGCAGGAAGGGTGCCTTGCGTTCAATATTTGACGAAACCGACAAAGCCCCAGATGTATTTCCATGGTATCCACCCACGCAGGCGAGAATTTTACTTCTTCCCGTGACTCGTTTGGCAAGCTTAAGTGCACCTTCAACGGCTTCTGATCCAGAGTTGACAAAATAAACAGCGTTTAACGTCTCCGGCAGCATGGATGTCAAGAGCTCAGCGGCGCTTAGAGTAGTTTTGTGATGGAATTCTCCGTACACCATTGTATGGAGGTTTTGGTCAATTTGTTGATGCAATGCGTCACTTATGTCAGGGTGTCCATGTCCGAAATTGCTTACGCCGACGCCACTTATCGCATCAAACAATTTCTTTCCTCCTTCACACTTAAGCCAAACCCCCTGTGCACTTTCGATGCGAACATTTAAAGGATAAGGGGTCGTTGCGGCCAAACCATGATCTAAGAAAGATCCGAACTTGTTTTCAGGGTGCATAAAGTCTAGCGTTATTTATAAGTAATCTCCCATTCATCTACAAAAGTCCACCGGTCGAACCCAGCACCTAAATGCCATTCAGGGATCAGGCCCCTGGGATTTGCTTTGACTCTTACAAAACGAACATTCTCAATCGTGGATTCCGTCTTGAATCGGAACACTTGCTTTTCATAATCATCTTCCATCACATCGTGCGCAACTCTTTCTGAAAGCTCAAAATCAACCCCGTCTGATGAGGTGTAGAATTCCACATTTTCCGGCAACCAAATCCAGGGTCTTATATCCTGAATACACCCCAAGGTCATCCCCGTAATGGTTTTTGATTTCCCCAAATCTACCGTTGCTTCAAACGGGGTTGCGTAATAACCTTGCCAGTCACCCGTTCGATATTCGTCTCCTCCTTTGAGACCATCAACAAGCGTAGCTGCGCCCGAGGCTTCATATTGGGGCGAATAGGGGTAGGTAAGTTTGACGTCCCAGTCATTGTCAATTTTAACGATGGCGTGGTGCACTTCTTTTGAACGGTTTCCATTTACTTCAGCGTAAGCGAAGAATTCAGAATTTGATTTTACTGTGATGGGCTTTTCGTAGACGTACCAGGTATTTCCGTTGAGCGCATAGTAAATGGTTGCATTTTGATCGAGGTGATGTAAAATGACTTCAGATCGTTTCCCTTGGAATGAACGCGAAGAAACAAATGCGGGCACAGGGACGAAATCCGTATCGTTTACAGCGGTTGACGGACGATCCAACTCATTCACGCCGAAGCCGTTATTTGCTTCAACCGAGGTTTCAAATAAAAGAGGGCCGCCATTTAAAATCTCACCATAGTTTAACCAAGATCGAGTGGCTCCATTAGCCAACCTGACATAGGGTCCGATTTCGTCCTTAGAGATGTAAAGAGGTCTGTTCCATGCACGTGCTTCACTGTTCGCAGGTGTTACAACCACATTGTCGAACTGTGGAGCTCCTATTGCGAGTTGTGCTTCTGTAGCGTTCGTTGTAGATCCAGGTGATACCGGATAAAGCCCGATTGAGGACAGAACATACCACGCTGACATCTGTCCGCAGTCTTCATTCCCACAAAGACCATCTGGTTCAGAAGAATACAGGTCTGTTAAGATTTTAGTTACAATCTCAGAGGTACGCCATTGTTTTCCAACAAAGGACTGAAGATACGCGACATGGTGGCTCGGCTCATTTCCGTGAGCGTATTGTCCGATCAGTCCAGTAATGTCAACTTGATGCCTGCCTGAGGTCTTTGTAGAAGCTGAGAATTGATTTTCTACAAGTTGAGAAAACGCTTCAGGGGAGGAGGCCAGGCTGATTTGGCCTGAAATGTCGTGAGGTGCAAAGAAAGTATACTGCCACCCGTTCGCTTCAGTATAATTGAAATTTACTTCAGTAGGATTAAAATTAGGGATCCAAGCTCCATCTCTTTTAGGTTGAATGAAATGAGATTCAGGATTTAATATATTTCTCCAGTAAAGAGAGCGTTCTCTAAATATTTCAGAGATTGAATCCTTGCCTAAGCTTTCAGCAAATGCTGAAATACAGGCGTCGTCAAAACAGTACTCAAGTGTTTTTGAAGTGCCTTCACTCTCTCTCTCGCTAGGTATATAGCCCCATTGTTTGTAGCTCGGAAGACCTAAGTGAGCTGAATCGGCTGCCTGAATCATCGCTTTGAGCGCGAGTTCTTCGTCCCACCCCGTAATTCCCCATGCTTTGGCATCTGCAATCACTGGAACGCTGTGATAGCCGATCATACAACCCGTATAATTGCCTGCCAATTCCCAAACGGGCAATTGCCCTCCATCCTGATACATTCTAAGCATCGTTCTAATAAAATCGCGTGTTCTTCCAGGCTCAATCCATGACAACAAAGGATGCAAAGACCTGAAGGTGTCCCACAATGAGAATACAGTATAATGCAATCCCTCACCCTCCTTCAGTTGGTGTACTTGAAGATCTGTCCCTCTGTATCTTAAATCTACATCTGACGCAACGTTAGGAACGGTACATGAGTGGTAAAAAGCTGTATAGAATTTTGTTTGTTCATCCTTCGTCGCTCCACTTACCTTGATGCGTCCAAGTTGATCCTCCCAACGCCTTTCATTTGCCGTTCTATATTCTGAGAAGTTGCTGTGAGGCGCTTCTTCATTCAAATTCCCGACAGCCCCCTCAACATCGCAAAAGCTTAATCCTACCCTGACTGTAAGCTCATCGATGACACCGAAATCGGCCGCGAATACAGGCACAAAATCCATGGTCTGTTCAACAATATCCCCAGAAATGCTGTTGCTAATTGTTTTTAATTCAGACAGTTGGTCGCTCCATATAAAGCTCTTATTGAATCTAATTGCAAAATATACATGTTGTTCTTCGGCCCAGTTTTTTGACAATCGGTGACCTACAATTGTACTGTCATCAAGCGGGTAAATACTGTAGTTTATTAAATCATCCCGATGTTCCAAATCGATGATGAGCGTTAATGTATCGGGATTCTCTAATGAATATTTATGAATACCCACCCTTTCTGAGGTGGTGAGTTCAGCCTTTATGCCATGGTCCTTAAGCCCTACAGTGTAATATCCAGCATGGGCATATTCAGTGCTTTTATCAAACCCGCTTTTATATCTATCTCTCCATGTCTGTGTGCCTGAAGCGAACTGTGTACAGGGCATTAAAAGAAGATCACCGTAATCACTCACACCTGTTCCTTGGAGGTGTGTGTGGCTGAAGCCGTAAATAATCGAATCTGAATAATGATACCCCCCACATCCATCCCAGCCATCTAGTCTTGTGTCGGGACTTAATTGAACCATGCCAAAGGGTGACGTAGCGCCAGGATATGTGTGTCCATGCCCACCTGTTCCAATCATCGGGTCAACTTTGCGATGCAGATACTCAGAATCTGTGGTTTTATTTTGAGCAAACATCTGCGTAGGAACGCAACAGATTCCTATGATGACAGTACAAATAAGGGGAACAAATAAATTCTTCATTTTAGTGGGTTGGGCGGTTTACAAACGTTGCAGTCCGCTCGGTTGTGTAACCCGAAATGTAACACAGCAGGTCGATTTGGTGAAGTTAATTCCTGAAAGACTTTTCTCATTTTTAAAGGTAAAACAATTTGAATAGATGTGTTTCGGCGTGAGAGACACTGCTTGATGTCGTTTGTTATTCGTTGAAGTTCTTCAAGCGTTGCATTTTTGCGCAGTCTTTTTAACTCAGAGATGCACTGGTCACCTTCTAACAAGATTGCCCACACTTCTTTTCGTGTCTTTCCTCCCCAATCTCTTGCTCTAGAATACACAGTCTCCAATTCCTTCCAGATTACTTTTGATTCTCGATCTATAAGGAGTGATTCATCACCCACATCAGGATTTGAAATCCAATCACTGATTGCGCCTTCTATCGGGTCGTTCCCAGAAATCAAGTCTTCGACGTTATACTGTACCCACCTTGTAGGTGCGACGGGTCTCATCCCCATTTTTATTTCGTCATCCATCGAGAAAATCCCCGAAGAAATAGAAACATTGAGGCCCGATTCGGGCAACTCATAGATCACAGGATCTGAAAACGTTCCCGAACGTGCTCCCATACAAGCCTCCCCAAATACAGGGCCCAGTTGTTCTTTTATAAAAACCCCAGCAAATGAAACCGATGCAGAAGCTGAAAAACCATCAATGAGTAGGGAAGTAGGTCCGTTCCACAGGTGTTTTTCACCCATCTCTCGCCCGTCGAATCTGACTGTGTCTAAGTGGTTGCATTCGAGCAAATCATTTGGCCTGATGTACACAGCAGGCACTTTGATTGTTTGGTCACAGATATAGTGAAGCACCTGACTCATTCTGGCTGAATATCCGCCTGTATTCCCTCGTAAATCAATCACAAGTGCTTTCGTTCCCCACTTCTTAGAATTCTTTTCTAGTTTTCTAAAGCCTCGTCTTAACACTCTGAAATACGTCCTCGAATTGCCTTTGCCAAATGACTTTATTTTCAAGATCACGTGTTCTTCTCCAACATTCCATTCGAGGTATTTTTCAGGTGCCAGAATACTTTTAAATGTTGCTTTCTTTTTCTTAGAAACAAATTCGTAGAACGCACCATTCACTTGAATGTTTCCTTGGAACTTGTCCCCCAGATGTTTGTCTTTAAGCGAAACAGCTACTGGGACAAGTAAAGCTTCTGCGAAGCGTGTTTTGCCCGTCCAGCTGTTTCCCTCTTGTGGCGCGATTAACCATGCTTTTGACAAAAGATCTTCAGACGATATGCCACTTATCGTTTCGACGAGTGTGCCTTTTTTTATTTGGCCCAAATCATCTCTTTTTACATAGACCAAGTTTTCTATGGAAGTAAATTGCAAGGAATTCGCGGGGTATCCATTTAAGATGTCTGTTCTCCAGGGTTCTAAAGAAATAGATGTGTGGCTGTCTTTCAAGACACTTAAAAATTCACCCACAGCTTCAAGAAATGCATTTTCTGTTCCCTCTATTTTTACTTTTGTTTTCGCATTTTCATGCGCACGCGTCCAATC
>Ga0307984_1000950_pt1 | contig 12295 bp, 8 predicted proteins | sample EllFjometageno78_FD_203169 | JGI IMG/M metagenome (GOLD analysis project Ga0307984, IMG submission 203169) | Marine microbial communities from Ellis Fjord, Antarctic Ocean - #78 | ecosystem: Environmental > Aquatic > Marine > Unclassified | place: Southern Ocean | collected 2014-10-09 | reverse complement strand
ATGCTAAAAGCAATAGAATTAATCAACAGTCAACGCAGACTTCAAAAATGATTGAGCAGAAAAAAAGAGATTTGCCTTCAATAAATTTTGAGTCTAATGAGGACAGTCTTGATGGTTTTGATCTTGCGGAATTTGACCCCAGATAAATAATAAAATAAGTATTAACTTTGTAAAAATCAAATTAAATGATAGTAAAATTAGTTGACGAAAATGTCGAAGAGAAATCAAGAGCGCAGGTAGAGGAAACTTTATTAAAAGAACATGAAGAGCAGTATAAAGAATCTTCAGACGGAATTGAACGTATTGATTTTAGTAAAAGCGAAAATTCATCTACCGAAGAAACATTAGTTGATGAAGCAAAAAAGGATGAAACAAAAAAAGATGAAACAACATTACCAGAATTTAATGATGATGATGTTATTTCATATATAAAGAAAAGATACGATAAAGATATTAATTCTATTGACGAATTATTTGCGGAAAAAAAGGCAAATACTGAGTTACCAGAAGATGTGTCTAAGTATTTAAAGTACAAGCAGGAAACTGGTCGTGGCATTAATGACTTTTACGAATTACAAAAAGACATTGATAACATGGAAGACAATGCTGTACTTGCTAATTATTATGAGGCGACTGAAGAAGGTTTAGACTCGGAAGATATTCAAGACATTATTGAAGATAAATTTTCATACGATGAAGATTTAGATGATGAAAAGGATGTTAGAAAAATAAAATTAGCGAAAAAAAGAGAACTTTCGAAAGCTAAAACGTTTTTAAATGAACAAAAAGATAAATACAAAATTCCTCTTGAGTCAAGTGGGAATGGATTATCCGGAGATCAAGAAGAAAATTTAATAGCTTACAAAAAGTCAATCGAGGAATCGAAAAGTATTACAGAGCAAAATTCTAAAAAGTATGATTATTTCTTAGACAAAACCGAGTCGGTTTTTAACAATGAATTCAAAGGTTTTGATTTCTCAGTTGGTGAAAAAAATATTACTTTTAAGTCGGGCGATGCAAGCGAACTTAAAAATGTTCAATCTGATGTTAATAATTTCATTAACAAATTCATGGACAAGGATGGTTTAATTGATGACGCGACAGGATACCATAAAGCCTTATCGGTTGCTATGAATCCTGATAAATTTGCTAAACACTTTTACGACCAAGGGGTTGCTTCAGCTTTAGATAACTCTAACAGGAAATCTAAAAACATCAATATGGATGTTAGACAGCAGTCACAAACGGTATCCAAAAATGGAATATCTATAAGGCCTGTAAATCCAAGTAGTGATAACGGACGAGGACTCAAAATTAGAAGTATTAAAAAAAGTTAAACATTAAAAAAAATTAAAATTATGGCAGTAAATGTAACTCCAGGATTTGACTTGCAGCCAAGTGCGCAACAAACTCCTTTGTCAACAAATTACATAAACAACTTTGATTTCTTAAATCAGTATCTTCCAGATACTTATGAAAAGGAATTTGAGCGTTATGGAAACAGATCAGTAGCATCATTTTTAAGAATGGTTGGCGCTGAAATGCCTTCTACTTCTGACCTTATCAAATGGGCAGAACAAGGAAGATTACACACTAAGTATCAAGCAGTTACTTCTGCTGCTGCGGCAGGTGCTGATTCGGCTGTTTGGACTATTCCAAATAACCTAACAAACTTTAACCCAGCGTTAAATAATACGCAAGCAGCTTTTAGAGCAGGTCAAACGGTTATGGTTTCAGATAATACAGCTGGTTCTACATTACAGAACAAGGGTATTATTACTGTAGCTCCAACGGCAGCTGCTCCTAATGTTGTAACAATCGCTTACTACGAAGGTGCAGGTCAAACAATGGCGGCAGGTGTATCATGTGATATTTTTATCTATGGTTCTGAATTTGCAAAAGGTGTAAACGGAATGGTTGGATCTAATGAATCTGATGATTTTATTTTCCAAAACAAACCAATCATTATCAAGGACAAGTATTCTGTTTCTGGTTCTGACATGGCTCAAATTGGATGGATTGAAGTTACATCTGAAAATGGTGCATCTGGATTTTTATGGTACTTAAAATCTGAACACGACACAAGACTTCGTTTTGAAGATTATTTAGAAACGGCTATGATTGAAGCAGTTCCTGCTGATGCTGGTTCTGGTGCAGGAGATTACTTGCAAGGTGTAGGTGCTGGACTTAGTGGTGTAAACTTATCTGGTTCAGAAGGAATTTTCTACGTAGTAGGAAATAGAGGTAATGTATACGGTGGGGGTAACCCAACAACTTTAGCTCAATTTGATAACATTATTCAGAGACTTGATAAGCAAGGATCTATTGAAGAAAATGTTATTTTTGTAGACAGACAATTCTCATTCGATATTGACGATATGTTAGCAACACAAAACTCTCATGGAGCAGGTGGAACTTCTTATGGTTTATTTGACAATGATAAGGACATGGCTTTAAACTTAGGTTTTTCAGGATTCCGTAGAGGTTATGACTTCTATAAGACAGACTGGAAATACTTAAACGATCCTACTATGAGAGGTGGTATAAATGCAGGTGCAGTAAACGGACTTTTAGTTCCAGCTGGATCAACAACTGTATATGACCAAGTCTTAGGTAAGAACGCTAAGAGACCATTCTTGCACGTTCGTTATAGAGCTTCAGAAACTGAAGACAGACGTTACAAATCTTGGATTACTGGTTCTGCTGGTGGTGCAAGAACAAGCGATTTAGATGCAATGGAGGTAAACTTCTTGTCTGAAAGAGCTGTATGTACTTTAGGTGCAAACAACTTCTTCTTATTCCAAAAAGCGTAAGTAATAAATAGTAAATATTTAAGGAGGGTGAACGGCATACATGTAAAAGTTCTCTTAGTAACCTTCTTTTTTTTTATAAATCAAATTAAATCATATTATAATGACAACAAAAAAACCAGTGTACTCGGCAAAAGCTTATCGTTTAAGAGGCGATAGAGCGCCTTTATCATACATGTTAGCATCTCGACACTCACAGAGATCGCCTTTATTACATTTTGATGAAGAGCAAGGATTAAATAGACCATTAAGATATTCTCGTAATCAGAAGTCACCTTTTGAAGATGAGCAAGATGGAAATGCTATTTTAGAACCTATTGTTTTTGAGGATGGAATGTTATCAGTTGGTAAAGAAAATCAAGTGTTGCAAAAGTTTTTACATTTACACCCAAGTAATGGTAAGGTATTTGAAGAAGTAAACAGAGAGCGTGACGCTACAGCTGAATTAGAACATGTTGAAATGGAGCTAGAGGCTCAAATTGCAGCAAAACAAATTACAAAAGACATTAAAAAATTAACTCAAGTATGTCGTGTATTGATGGGTAATGGAGTTGAATCTATGACTTCACCAGAATTAAAAAGAGACTTATTGGTTTATGCTAAACATAATCCTGAAGATTTTTTAGATACGATTAACGACCCAATGCTAGAGCTTATGGATGATGTTCATCAATTTTTTAGTGCTACATTATTAGGTTTTAGAAATAACGGTAAAGACGTTTACTACAACCTACCTAACAACAAGAAAAAAATGTTAACAATACCATTTGGAGAAGATCCTCATTTTATTGTTTCATCTTTCATGCAAAGTGATGATGGTTTAGAAGTATATAAACTTTTAAAAAACAAGTTAAAATAAATAATTCAACTAACTGAAAATTAGCTACCTTAAAAGGGTGGCTTTTTTTTTGTTATATTTGTACTTTATTAACCCATTAAAAACTTTTTATAAAATGGTAAAATTTCTTAAAATCACGAACGCTCCTATTACTGGTCAATTGATCAGTCTTGATGGAGTAAAAGCGGTTGCTACAGCAACAGCTACGGCAGTAACAGTTACAATCGATTATGTTGATGGAACTACTACGACAATTACAACAGCAGCTCAAGTAGCTCATGATGTTTACAACTCTATATTAGAGAATATGGAAGTAGCATTAGCGACATCTTGGCAGAGACCTTTTTTCGAGGTAAGTCTTCCAAAAGCAGTGACAAGTATTGTTAATGCATAACAGCATTAATTAGACAATTAAAGAGAGGTTCTAAAAAAAAATAGGACCTCTTTTTTTTTGCTATCTTTGTAAAAAGAATTAATTATGCCAATAAACGAAGTACGAAATACCGTATTAGCGATAGTCAATAAAAACAACTACGGATATATATCACCACAAGATTTTAATTTGTACTGCCAGCAGGCTCAGATGTCTATTTTTGAAGACTATTTTTATGCGTACAATGATCAGTTGTCAAAAGAAAATCAAAGAGTTTCTGGAAGCGGATACGCTGATCTTACTAAGGGTTTAGTAGAAGTAATAGATAGTTTTTCAGCAACTGAAACTTTAACGTCACCTGGAATAAATTTATTTAATCTACCTTCTAATTATTATTTAATTAATAAGATTAACTACTACCCTACGGTAAGCACTTCAGGAACAACAACGGCAGCAGCAGCGTTAACTTTAACGGACGCTACAGCAACTTTTACAACTACTGTAACAGCTGGGCAGCTTGTTTCCTCTACATCGACTACAAGTACTACCGCTGGTCAAACAGCCTATGTTGTTAGCGTTGATACTGACACTCAACTAACTTTGTCTGTTGATATATTTGGAGTAGCACAAACAATCGGGGATAGCTACACAATTGTAAATAATAAAGGTATTGTAGAGGTAGAAAGAGTAAATCAAAGTAAAATATTTTATTTAAATTCTTCGCCACTTACATCCCCATCCACAGGTTATCCTGCGTATGTTTTAGGTAACGCTACCGCAACAATTTCCGGAAACATAATAAATGTATACCCAGATACATTGACAACACCTGGAACAATAATGGCTCAGTACGTAAGGTATCCTCGTGACCCTAAATGGACTTATATTGAAATAACAGCAGGGGAACCTGTGTTTAATGCTTCGCAAGATGATTACCAAGATTTTGAGTTACCTTTATCTGATGAGCCTGCATTAATAGCAAAAATATGTAAGTACGTAGGAGTAGAAATTAGAGAGTCAGATGTATATCAATTTGGAGTAGCCGAATTACAATCAGAACAACAAACACAAGGATAGATGGCATATATAAACGATTACGCATATTACCAAAACTCAGGAACGACTCCAACAGATGCAAACTGGGGGTCATATCAATATATATCTTTGGCAGACATAGTTAATAATTTTATGTTAATGTATCAAGGAAACCATGAATTAATAAATAACATTGAACGTTATCAAATATTATTTCATGCGAAAAGAGGTATTCAAGAATTAAACTACGATGCTATGAAGGAGATAAAAATCCTTCAATTAGATGTTACACTGCAACTTAGGTTTATACTTCCTCAAGACTATGTAAATTGGGTAAGAATTTCTGTAAACGAAAACGGAGTCTTAAAACCTTTAACGGAAAATATTCAAACTAATTGGTCTTCAGCTTATCTTCAAGATCAAGATGCTAATATATTATTTGATCAAGATGGAAATGTTTTAAGGCCAGAAAACTCAGAGCTTGATTTAGAAAGGATTAGAGGCAATGGAAAGAGTATTTATTTAAATGCAGGTAATTCATTTGATGGATCAGAAGGTTACTGCTGTGATGGCAACTGGTATTTTGATTATTCTGTAGGCGCTCGATTTGGATTAAATACTGAAACCGCTAATGCTAATCCTACGTTTACTATTGATAAGCAGTCTGGAGTTATTAACTTCAGCAATATATCTAATGCTGCTTCTGTGGTTTTGGAATATGTTTCTGATGGTATGGAAGGCGGTGTAGATGCTAATGTTCAATTAAATAAATTGTTTGAAGAGTATATTTACGCTTATGTAAAATATTCAATTTTAAACGGTAGACTATCAGTTCAAGAATATGTAGTTAATAGAGCAAGAAAAGATAAATCATCTTTACTAAGAAACGCTAAAATTAGATTAAGTAATATGCACCCTGGCAGACTCTTGATGAATATGAGAGGTCAGAATAAATGGATAAAATAATATGCCAATAGTTACAACAAATTTTATTGCAGGTAGAATGAATAAGTCTGTGGATGAAAGACTTCTTCCCCCAGGTGAATATATTGACGCGCTAAATGTAAGGTTGGGTTCAACTGAAACTACTGAAATAGGCGCTGTTGAAAACGCTAAAGGAAATTCAAGATTAACGTATTTAGCTTACGCTGGTGAACCATTAAGTATTAATGCTACTTGTATTGGGGCTTATGAAGACGGTGTTAGGGAAACTATTTATTGGTTTATTCATGACGCTACAAATCTTGAATCTCTTAGTGGAATTGTAGATATGGTTGTTTCTTATAATACTACCAGTCAGGTGACTAACTATCACTTAGTTGCTGAGGACCTTTTAAATTTTGATCCTAAACATTTAATAACTGGAATAAACTTACTTGATGATTTATTATTTTGGACAGACGACATTAACCCTCCAAGATTTATAAATATTGACAGAAATTACCCTTTACCAATTGCCAATGTTGATCAGATTATAGAGGAAGATATTAGTGTAATTGTTAAAATCCCTGGTTTTGAAAATATAGTAAACAATAATGTTCCTTTAGCCGTTCCTAAAATCACCTTATTAAACGTCCCTGGTGGAGAAAATTATATTGAAAATAAATTTCTTTGTTTTGCTTATAGGTATCGATATTTAGATGGCCAATATAGCGCCACATCTTTATTTAGTTTACCGGCATTTGCAACTAAACCTTTTAGGTTTGATACTAAAAATTACAATAATTCAGGTATGCAAAATCTATACAATGGTATAAATATTGAATACTCAACAGGTAGTAGCAGGGTTGTACAAATAGATTTACTTTTTAAGGAAAGTAATTCAAATAATATAAATGTAATTGAACGATTTGTAAAAAAAGATTATGGTTGGCCAGATAATACTGTTCAGTCATATGTTTTTACAAACAGTAAAATTTACACAGTTATAGGAGCTGATGAATTACTTCGTCAATACGATAATGTTCCAAGGTTTGCTAAAGCACAAATTATTCAAGGCAACAGATTAATGTATGGAAACTACATTGATGGTTATAATTTTACTAGTGGTGATTCAGGTGGTACTAATATTGCTTTAAACTATACCACAAGTATAATAAACACTATTATTTCTTCTGAAGAATTACCTTTTGCTAGTTTAAATTCAGGTCTTAGTTATACTATTGATCCAGCAGACACCAAAACTTATGACAACAATAAAGTTACTTTTGATTTATCTTCAACCGTTGGTAAATTAAAAAAGAATTCTTATATTAGTTTTTCATTTAATCTTGAAAATCAAGTTACTGTAGTTGGCGCAGGTCAGTCTACAAACCCTGCTTGGATAGCAAATAATCAATTTAAAAACAGTTCATTTACGCTAAACTTAAATATAACTTTAGATACAGACTATAGCTCAACATATGCTTTTGTTAGTAGTCCTTTGTTTCAAGACGCTATAGGTACGATACTAAATACAAATTTTAAACCTATTGCAGACTCAGCAGACGGAAATTCTTTAACTGATTATTTTAATAATGAACTATCATCTCCTGCGGTTTCTTATGTTTTTAATAAAATTAATAGTAGTATAACAAGTTCTACTGTTCAACAAGGGTTTTTAATTACTGGTGTTTCTCCTGGGGTAAATACTTTTAGTTTACAGACTATTGCGATGCAGTATCAAAACATAGACTCTACTCCTTTAACAACTAATATTTACGAATACTTTAGGTTTATTAGTGCTGAAGGAGGGTTTAGTACAACAACAGATACAGGTAGTTTACATAGTAATAGAGATTATGAAACAGGAATTGTTTATAGTGACGATTACGGAAGGTCATCTACTGTTTTAGTTTCAGAAAGAAATACAGTTTATATAGAGCCTGGAGATAGTGATAAACAGAATAATATACAGGTAGCTGTTAATTCTTTAGCACCTTACTGGGCTGAAAGATATAAGTTTGTAGTTAAACCAAGTTTAGGAAACTATGAAACTATATACTCTAATTTTTATTACGTAAGACCAAGTGACAATATGGTTTTCTTTAAATTAGAAGGAGACAATGCAAACAAGGTTTCTAAGGGTCAAACGTTAATTGTAAAGGCAGATGTTTCGGGTCCAGTTTCTAGGCTTGTAACTGTTGAAGTTTTAGATATAAGTGCAGAAAGTAGTGATTTTTTAAATGCAGACAATGAATTAGGTGAAAACTCAAATCAACTTTCAGGTCTTTACATGCAAATGAAAAATCAAAATTTTGATATATCTATACCTGAAGATTCTATTATTGAATATGGGGAAATAGTACAAAAAAGTTCAACACGTGGGTGTACAAATAATAGAAAAATTGCTTACCCTTGTTTTACTCAGGATGTAGTAGGAGTTGGATCTGCTGTAACTAATTATGATATTCCTGCTGGATCAACAATTACAATAAAAGTAACTGCGTTTAGAAACGATACGTATAACGGAAACAGTTGCCAAGAAATACTATGGGAATGGGATCAACAATACGTATCAAGTGATGACTATACTGATGTAAGAAGATGGTGGGAAGGGGATAATATTAATCCTGAGATAGCAAGTCCAGGAAATTTATCTGACGAAACACCAATACGTTATAGCTCTACTGTTGTGGCCCCTAGTAATGCTCCTAGGGCAGATATATTAGACACTAAAAGAACAGCTGACAATGTTACTTGTGCTTCTTTTGAAGTGTATTTTCAATTTATTCAAGCAGCAAGTGCTTTATCTACTGATCCTTTATATTTAGGCGTTTCCTCCGGATTGCATGGTTGTAATAGAACATGGCCACAAAGCGATAGAACTTCAGATTTACATGTAGAGCTAATCGTAGAAAGAACAAACACGTTAATGGTTTTTGAAAGCGAAGCGGTTGACGCAAATACAGAGCTGTATTATGACGCTTCAGAATCTTATCCTATTACACAGCCACAAGGTTTCCACATGTCTGGAACAAACACTGCTTTAGGAGATCAAAACCAAACAGCAACACAAGACGCTGTTGTTAATTTAGATTTTCAAAATTGTTTTGTTTTTGGTAATGGAGTTGAAAGTTTTAAAATAAAAGATTCGTTGGCAGGAAGGGCTATGGTCTTAGGTCAAAGAGTTTTAGCTGTTTCTAATCAGGATTATAAAGAAGCTGACAGGTTTGAAGGGATTACTTATAGTGGGGTTTATAGTAGTAATAGTGGACTTAATAATCTTAATGAATTTAATTTAGGGTTAGTAAACTTTAAAGATTGTGAAACTTCATTTGGGCCAATACAAAAAATGCATCCTCGTGAAACAGATATACTTGTATTACAAGAGGATAGAATAACATATGTTTTATCAAGCAAGAATTTAATTAGTGATAGTACTGGTGGTGGAGTTATTGCTTCAGTGCCTCAAGTACTAGGGACTCAAATAGCTCGTATTGAAGAGTATGGTATTAGTTATAACCCTGAAAGCTTTGTGTCTTGGGGTTCCGAAATGTATTTTACAGATGTAAAAAGAGGAGCTGTAATAAAACTTAGAGGCACTAGCATGAGTAATGATTCTTTAGAAGTTATATCTAATAACGGAATGAGGTCTTATTTTAGGGATCAATTTTTTGATTCAATTACAACACAAAAGTTAGGCGGTTATGACCCATACATGAATGAATATGTATTAGGTATGAATTGCAAGTCTGTTCCTTTACCACCTGAAATTTCTAATTGCGGATATTCTTTTCAAAAAACAGGTTTAGAAGCAAATGAAACTATAGTTTCTACTATTGATTACGGTCAAGTAATAGGTCAATGTAATATTTCGTACAATATAGATACTCTGCCTGCGCCTGCCGGCTCAATAACTATATCTGTTTTATGGAATGGTATTACAACTACAAGCGGAACTTTAACAGGTGCTGGAACGTTTAGTTTTGATAAAACCTTAAACACACCATTAAATGCAGTCGTAACAATTACAGGGGTAACACGATCAAGTTTTTCTATAATTGCAAATTGCCCTACAGAAGTTGAAATAGAAGTTATAAAAGTAGTAATGAACTCTCCGGTTGATTCAGGTGATTTTATTCATACGGAATACAAATGGAATGACTCAGTTGTTGTTAGTCCAATCGATTCAGAATTAGCAACTTTTGGAAGTAGTAGTGTAGTGGCTTCTAATTATAGAACTCAAGTAGGGATTAGATCATTAGGTGTGTTTCCTTATAGTGGAACTAATATAACTCTTAGGTCTAACAAGGTAGAATTTGATAATTACGATTGGGTTGTTAACAGCGATAATTTTAAATATTTATCCAGCAATACTTTGTACGCAAATACAGAGTCAGATATATCTGCCTTACTAGCAGCCTCTACAACAATAGCTAATGCTTCTGTTACAAACCCATCAACTGGACTGTATCAAGGTATTGTCCCTAGTTTAAGTTTACCTTTATCAAATCAATATTTATATGTAATATATGACTACAGAGAAACTAGTTGTCAGGAGTTTTGCTATGACGCAAGTTCTTCAGCATCAGCTTGTTGTGATTGTACGGTTACTTACACAGCTTACAATAGTAGTTCTGTACAGCAGAATATTACTGTTGCTTGTGGTCAGCCTTTAATTTTTCCTTATTATCATACTGGTGCTGGAACATTGCCATCAGTTGGAGATTTTGTATATTCATCCTCAAATGGAGAAGTAGGAACAACATTGGCATTAGGTATTTATAGAATTAGCGTAACGAGTTATATCAGAGTAAATCAATTTGGATTAGTAACAGAAGTAACTACTTGTCCAACAAATCAATTTTAAATGGGAGTATTAGGAACATATTGTTTTGACGGATTAAATTTTTCACAGGCATCGTCACTGTATACGGATAGTACTTTGTCGGTTTTAGCGGCTGATGGTTTTTATTCTCAGGGTGGTGTTGTAAGGCAGCAATCAAATGGTGTTTTACTGGCAGCACAAGCCTGTGGTAATTGTAGTGTTCCATGTGGAAATGGTATTTCTGTATCTCTTAGTCAGAATGGTTTTTTTGACATAAATTTTGATGTAGGTAATACTTTAGGTGCAGTTGTTGCATACTTTTATATGGGTGGTTCTATTGCTGATGGTGTAATTGCTAATTTTAATTCTGTTAATTACAATAGATTAACAGCTCAAGGAAACGATGGTACAACTTTAGTAGACGGATCCGGAACAGCGGTTGATTACTCAGGTATTGGAAACCAAGGAACAGGAGACCCTACTTACGTAGGCAGTGACACTGCTAATATAATTAGAGCTTACACAAACACAAGTGTTACACCTGGGGTTTGTAATACCGGTGATGCTCCTGAAAATTATAGTTACGCTGGATCTTCTTATGTTGCACAAGGAACTTTAAATCCATTAACAGTAACAAACACTATGTGTGGTAGGGCTTTAAGTGGAAGCCCAGTGTTTACAATGGTAATACCAAAAACAAGCGCAAGTCCAACTTTTTTAAATTTAAAAATATCAGCTCCAGCGTGTGGAACTTTTTTTGCATATGAATTAGATTGCCCTGCTGGGTTGTCAAGTTTTGGCTCTTCAGTTGCACAGTCTACAACGGCATGTGCAGTAAATACTCAAACATATTATTTCGCAAAAAATGCAACAGGAACAAATGTTCCTTTTACGGTTGACACAAACACAATCCCTAATGTTGGGAACTTTGTTTTTACGGATGCAAATGGAGCTACCTACTTAAATGATACTGCTACTATACAGTATTATATAACAGGAAACACTACTGCAATCGGTGTAAGAAATGGAGTTGTTGTTTCGTCTGCTGCTTGTGCTGGTGGAGGAACTAATAACTCTCCGTTTTTTGCTACAGCAGGAACTACTACTCTAAATGACGGAACGTGTGGTAATGCAACAGGTTCGCTTTTATATCATGACGGAACTGGAACTTTACCTCAAGTTGGAGATACAATTTATGCGGGATCAACTACTGGGTCACAAACTGTTTCGTGGAGTAACTATAGAGGAATGGGGCCAGCTGATGTAGCAGATGGTGTCGTAGACACAGCAATAGTAAATTCATCAGGGGTTATTCAGACTATATATTCATGTCCATAAAATAATAAAATAAATAAAATAATGGCTTTAAATTGTTCAACTAGTACCGTTTCATATAGCGACTCCGCAAAGGGGTTCCCATCTTTCTATAGTTTTATACCTGAATACATGATAGGTATGAATAGTTTTTTTTATAGCTTTAGTGGTGGAGA
>Ga0307984_1000948_pt1 | contig 12303 bp, 6 predicted proteins | sample EllFjometageno78_FD_203169 | JGI IMG/M metagenome (GOLD analysis project Ga0307984, IMG submission 203169) | Marine microbial communities from Ellis Fjord, Antarctic Ocean - #78 | ecosystem: Environmental > Aquatic > Marine > Unclassified | place: Southern Ocean | collected 2014-10-09 | reverse complement strand
TAGCGGTTAAGCCTACGCGAGTTGCAGTCAGTGTCGAGGAAGAGCAACTGGAAACGCACGGTGATGCGATAGTCGACGGTGTGCTCGGGCGCATGATGATGATGAAGAATACCGAGTGGTACGACGGCCAACTAGCAAGTTTTCACATGAATGAATACGAGCGCGCTATCGATGAGGCACATAACGTCTCTACTAAGGGTAACACCAGTCGGGGTATGACAACGGGTTATGGTGGAGTGTAGTGCTAGAGCTGCGGCGTGTTGATAACAAAGACGTTATTCAATGCCTCGATTTCATTGCGACTTACTTACTTGATGCTTTAGCACATGATAACGGGGAGTCAACCTTAGAAGAGGTTGCGCGAGAACTGGTAGACGGAGATTTAGATCTTTGGCTTGTAATAGATGATCACAAGGATATGTGTGGCGTTGTCACTACGGGTTTTGTGTATTACCCCCGAAAAAAGAGTATGGAGCTGCGGACTGTCACGATTTACGCGGACAGGGCGGAGTGGCTTCCACTGATGGCGACGTTAGAAGATTGGGCGAAGGTACATCAGTGCGTCGACATAGAGACAACAGGCCGTCTAGGGCTAGAGCATTTGCTTCCTTCAGCTGGGTTCAAAAAGATAGATGTGAAGATGGGGAAGGTACTCAATTATGGCAAGTTGCGGAAAACCAATGAAAGTTAAGAAGCCTAAGCCAGTCAAGAAGCCGAAGCCGAAGCCGTATCGCAGGAGTGGCGTATGAGCAAGAAGCCGAAGAAGCCAGAAGCCTCAGCACGGGATCGGCAGGCCGCTAAGGATGCGATATACAAATCAGAGCGATACGACAAAGTGTGGCGACCGTTGGAGCAGTCGGCTATAGATGAGCTAACGACAGCGGATGCGGGAAAACGGTCAGCTATGTTAGCAGGGCGCTCGAACGCTGATCTGGAGTCAGCAGTGGCTGGTTCTAGGGCGAGTGGGCTAGCGTTGGATGTTCAGTCCAATCGTGGCTATGGCAGTGGTAATACAGTTGCAGCCCAGAATAACAACACAACGGACGCTATGTCAGGCAAGCAAGGTTTGCTGGTTGCATCTGACCAAAAAGCGCGGGATTCGATGGACACCGACACATTGAATGTCATTAAGACGGGGCAGGATATGTCTCGCTCTACAGGCAGTACTTTTACGAAGTTGGCGCGTACAGCGAATCAGGTGGAGTTAGGCAAGTGGGCTAACAAGAACTCTAGGGATCAAGCTAAGGCAAGCGCGATGACGGAGGTTGCGACGAGTGCAATGATTGCGGGGTATGGCGCTTATAAGCAAGGCACCTCGACGATGACAGGCGTCGACGGAAAGCAGAAGTACACTTACGACAGCGGCGAGCTAGGATGGGGCGGACAAAAGATGCGCGATCAGTTCGGCGGCTTAAAGACTGCACCTGCTGGATCTGCTTCTTCTGGTTCTCCAACGTTGAGGAGAACTTAGATGTTAGGGGAAACAATACCAGCGGCACAGGTCGAAGAAGATATAGAGGTTTATTACAACCACGAGAAGCCCGGTAACACATTAGCAAGGATGGCTGAGCGTGACCAGCAGCGTCACAGGCAGGATTACGAGCCTGTAGAAGAAAGATTAATTAACTCGTTGCGTGATACTAGCATTGTTGACAGTGCTGCGGATCGCGTAGCTAGTAACAGTGGCGCGGATATAGCACGGGGTCTTCAGCGTAACAGTCGTGACGCAAGGCGTTTAGGGTTCCGACGAACTAATGCTGACAATGTATCTTCGCTTTATGATATGCAGCGGGGTCAGGCAAAAGATAACGCTGGCACGATGAACAATGCACGACTTAACCAATTTGATCGAAACCGTGATCTTCGCAACAAGCTGATTAACGTGGGACGCGGCGTTGCGGACCAAGGTATGGACGGTTTAGGTGCAGCGGCTGACAACGAAGCAGCCCGCGATACAGCTTATGACCGCGCGAAGACTGATGCTTCAAACGCCAATACACAAGCGGGTGCTTCGATAATAAGCACTGCAATTATGTACGCAGCGTTTGCCTCCGATGAGCGTGTCAAAGACAACATAGAGACTATTGATAGCGCGCTGGACAAAGTCGCAAAGATGCGTGGCGTCTATTTCACAAGGAACGATCTCACAGAAGAAGAAAACGCAGTGCGCCGAACGGGTGTGATAGCGCAAGAGGTGCGGGAGGTGCTGCCCGAGGTCGTAGTCCAAACAGACCACGAGGTTGAAGGCGTCGGCCCGATACTGGCTGTTGAATACGGCAGTATAGTTGGTGTACTCATCGAGGCTATCAAAGAACTGCAGGAACAGGTTAAAGAATTGAGGGAAGGTTAATGGCAAATTATCTGAACGGCAGCTTCCGTGGGCTAGCGCTGGGTATGCAGTTTATGCAGAACCAAGAGCGGCTTGCGGCTGAGAAGTCTATGCAGGTGGAGCGCATCGTTGCGAATAAAGCACTGCAGGATGACCGGATTGCTGCTAACGCTGCGCTGCAGACTGAGCGGATAGCCTTCGACACTAAGGCAAATGATGAGAACACACGCCGTTTTGATCTTACGCGCGGGGATATGCTCAATCAGCAGGGGATCGATAACACTAATAAGGCAAACGAGTTGAAAAGCGTTGACGCCTATAGGAAGGGGATAACGCGAGGCGGAGATGAGAAGGTCGCGGTGTCTCAATTAGCGCGGGAGCAGGTAGAGATTCAGAAAAGGAGTGATGAAGACGGCTTCATGAGTACGTGGGTTCAGAACGAGGTTGCTGATAAATTTGGTGGTGATTACGCGGCTGCAGCGTCCGATCCGCGATTCATGGGGCAGTATCGCGACCAGCTTAACGCGAATCCTGGGAACTCGTTTGGAACATTGGAGCGACAGAATCCCGGAGGGCTAACAAACTACCAAGTGAATTACGACGAAGGGTCGGGGGAGGTGTTCTTTTCCGGTACGACACCAGACGGAGGACAAAGGCCTGTCACTGACGATAGAGGCGCTGCTATGGACGGCTCTCGTTTGTCATCGGCCTCTGGTGAAGATGCACTTATGGCTACAACTGTTGCTGGCCACAAGGCGGGCGCACCACATTTATCTGCAATTAAGAACTTTTTAGCAGAGGCTGGGCTGGAGCCTGATCAAGCAAGTAAGATGGATCTTGGCGGATTTTTAATCTACAGCGCCTCACAACAGGAAGGCTACACAGGGCCAACGTTAACAGTAGGCGGTGAGGACCTCAATCCTCTCAAACCTGACCCTGATTCCCCTGCTGGTAAACAGCTGGCCGAACTACACAAGCAGAGACGACAGGCGCAGGGCGTCGTTGATACAAAAGCTGCGAGTAATCAAGCGAGTAAGGACAAGATTGGCAACGCAGTTAGCGCGGCAGGTGACGCGATAGGTGGGGCAGTAGGTGCAGTAAAGCGGGGTGTCCAGTTCGCAGTTAACCCTTCTGGGTACTCAGCTGATAAAGACCAACAGTCTATAGCTGACATAGATGCCCAGATTGCTGTTCTCAACGACAGCGTGAAAGCAGACGTAGCATCAGCAGTTGGCCCAAAAGCAGATCCTAGGATAGCTGAGATGTATAAGGCGCAGAATGCACAGCGTCAGAACGCTGGCCCTTTGCGGTCGAAAGGTAATCCGGTAGCCGCACCGCCCGGACAGCAAATGGATCTTAGTAACCCGCTTACCAAAAAAGCTCTCGGTGTAGCTGCCCTGACCAATAACAACCCAGAGCAGATTCTGCGGGCGCTTTCAGGGCAGCAGCCCGTTGCTAATACGACGACTGAGCACAATGCGAATTACATCGATCAAGGGTTAGACCCACGAACTGGCCAGCCAACTAATGATCCACTTGTACAGCAGCAGTCTACAGGCTCTAAAATTGATTTTAGTAACGCTCTAACGAACACGCTAAAACTTTATCAGGGACCCAAGGAGCCTAACAAAGCGTTTGCCTCTAGGTCTAGCACTGCGACTTCAGCAGCCCAGAAGCTGGTACCTCTCCTCGACGACCCAACTTTCGTACAGGGTTTCCGGCAGGCAGCCAACGGAGCTATACCTGGGGCGGAGCTAGAGGTAAACCAGTGGGGGCCAGAGGTTCTCGCGGGAGCAGCGGAGTACGCACTTAGGCTTCAACCGACAGTAAGATTTAGTAGCGTCAAAAAATAGGAGTAGAGCCTCTTATGGCGCAGTACGATGCACAAAGTGTTGCAGTTGATGAGCCAGTGCAAGTGGAAGATACGGAGGGTAATACCTTCACGAACGCTTTTGCACGCGGCACGGACAATCTTCAGGCGAGTCTTTACGCAGCTTCGAACATTATCGGAGAGCTTACAGGCTTTGATTCGCTTGCGTCTTGGGGCGAGGAAGGAATGCTCCGTAACCTCGATGAGGCTGCACTAAACCCCGCTGAGATCCATTCGTGGGACGATGTCGAGTCACTGTCAGACTTCGGTACCTACTGGTTAGAGACGCTTGGCGAGCAGGCCCCCCAGTTACTAGGCGATCTCGCTGCAGGAGTCGCAGGTGGTGGTATCGGCGGTATCGTTGCACGACGGTCTGCGATGACTATTGCAGGTAAGGCCGCTTTCGGTAAGGCGTTGAAGCGTAAGACAGGCGAAGGTGCGCTTTCTAAGTTCAAAGACAAGATAAAGAAAGCAGGCGGTGCTGGAATTGGCGTCGGGCTTTCGAACGTTGCACAGAACGCTGGTGAGACTCAAACAACGTTTAAAGGGGCTGGTATAGACGCTCCTGGGACCGCGCTCGCCGCAGGTATAATCAAGGGCGCGTTAGACACTATCGCGCCCATGCAACTGCTGTCAATAGCACGTAAGGCGGGCGTACCCGCAAGTACAGTCCCTGCGCTAATAGGCGGCATCTTAGGTAAGGTAGGCATCACCACTGCGACGGAGTCTGCAACAGAAGCTGCGCAGACTGTTGTAGATCATATTGCACAGCGTGTCCACGACCCAGACTTCGAGATGTTCAGTGACGATGCGATGCTGGAGATCCGCGAGGCTGCTATTAAAGGCGGGTTGGTCGGTGGCACTTTGGGTGGCACCATTTCCACTATCAGTGATGTTGGGGGATTCGAACATGATCCTGATGGACTCGGTCGCATACTCGATGAAGCCCAGCGTGAACGCACGCCTATGTTGTACACCGCAGAGGACGTCACTAAGACGATCTATGACGGGTGGGACAGCACCAAGGCATTCCACCTAGAACAGATTGGCGAACGGCAGCGGGTCATTGACGGCGTTGAGGTGGACTTTGAAGCGGCTGCGGTAACACTCGCTAATGTAGAAGAGGATGTACAAGAAGATCCGACACTGATTGAGGCTCCAACGCCCGCTCAGATACTGCTAGATGTCCCTGACCTGATGGAAACGCTTGAGACATTGCCCATCAACGGCGACGACAACACCGATAGCGCCGACATGGTGGAAGGTGTTCGGATGGCGCTGGGTGATGAGACTGCTGATGCAGCTCAGGACTGGTTATCTCGTCGGCAGCAGGCTGCTCAAAACCATCAACCCCGAGCTATCGAGCCTACACCGTTCGAGGCACTTGGAGAGGTAGCAGAGGAAGCCCCTGTTGCAGCAAGGATCGTATCCCCCGCGCTAGAGGTTGCAGGCCCTGGTTTAACCTCAGCGACGAGTGCAGAAGGTGGCGCGAGCGTCTCTACACGGTCCGCTGACAAACAGGTGCCTGTCACTTTCAAAGGCCGAGCGAATAGGGGCAGGGGTGAGGTTGTCCTAGGCGGCAGGAAGTCCGATAAGGAGAAACTGAAGCTTGACCCCGAAGGTGCAGCCAAGTCGCAAACAGGGGTTACTAGCAACGAGGGGCCGAAGCCCGCTCGCCAAATTGATCTGGTAAAGCAAGCGCTAAAGGAACGATTCCCACCCGAGGTTGCAAGACGACTTGTAGCGATTGCAGCAGATGAGGATGCCAGCGCCGACGAGCGCGCGTACCTCTCTAAGATGATGGGCAGGTCTCGCCCTAAGACTGACATCTCTGTGCTGCCACGCCAAGACGGGCTTGTTCCCGAGGCGCAGGCTGGTGGCTCTACCTCGACAGCGGCAGACCGCGTTGCACAACTGCGTAAAGAGGACAATGATCGTTTAAAAGGAAGTGGGTATCTCGATTCCGAGGGTAATGTCGACCTAGAGATCGCACAGCAAACCGGTATGCCGACTGATGCTAGCTACGAGCGAGCAGGCGACGAGAAAACCGGGCGTGATGATGGTTTAACCGAAGGTGTTGATGTCGTTGGGCATATTCGTGCTCCGATAAACAGGACCAAGTACGCGGGTGGGACAACAACGAAGAAGGAAGGTACGGATAAGAACGGTAAGGACGTTTGGGTACTGGGCGACCTAGAGTATAGAAAACACGACGATGCCGCTAACGCCGCAGCCAATATGAGCGGCGCTGACATAGGGCGCTTCCAAGTTAAACAGAAGGCTAATAACGCTGCGATCTTCCAGATTCACGAGATTGTAGGTTGGGACAATATCGAGGATGCGCAGATCGCCAAGGAGGAGCTGCAAGGGACCGACGGCGGGCCTGTCGATCCTTCAGTATCTGAGCTTAGGGTTGTTACTAAGAATAATAGGCATTTTCTTGAAGAAGTCATGCTGGCCGATGAGATAGCGACCAGCCCGCTTAAGAAGATCAGCACCGAGGTGGCCCCAGGTCGCAAAGGGTCAAACAGCGCAGTCACAAATGAAGAAGCTACCAATCTGTTTATCAAAGGGCAATCGGGGGACGCGGACTCTATAGTGATCGGCGGTAAGGTCAACATGCGACGCAAGGTGCAGGCCGAGTTGGACCAGCGCTATGAAAAGACTAAGAGTCAGGAGAACTACGAACGTAAGCGGGACATGGATGACTCCTTTATCGACTTTATAGCACCTGATGGTACGCGCGTATCGTTCATCGGCACTGACCTGGCTGAGCTTGGCCAGAGTGTGATGACCAACGAGAAGACAACAGGCGAGTTCAAGGCCACAGGGCAGTTCAGGTACAACAGCTATACGACAGGTGCAGCACTGCTCTATGAGCGGGGTTATATAGACAAGCGGTTTGCTGATGAGCGGGTTGCCCAAGAGAAGGACAGTATTCGTCAGTTAGAGAAGAAGCTTGAGACAGCGGTTGCTACCGATAACGCGCCTGCAATAGCCGTATTGAACCGTGAGTTAGACAACAGGAAGAAGCAGTTAGCTGGGTTTGAAAAAGCTGCTGCTATTTTTAAGGATTCCCCAAACCCTAACTCTGTTGTGGCGGGCAACAGGAACCATTCGACGGGCAAAGGATATGTACTAAGGCTCAATACTATTGCCGAAGCTGACGCAGAACAGCGTGCTACGGGCCAGGATTTCATACAAGACGCGCTCCTCGATGGTACCAACGAAGGTACGTCTTACGACGCTACCGGCGACCAGATCTCTAAAGAGGCTGCGGGCAAAAGACGTGTTCAGGCCAGACGTCGTCAACGCGCCGCGCGTCAAAAGCTAGCGGCGGAGTTGGGTGGCGATCCGAAGGACCTATCGCAGCGCGTTGAGACAGTGTTGGCCGCGCAACAGGCGTTAGGTAAAGTGAATCGCCAGCAGATCCTTATGGAGGACAATCAGCTCGTTAAGTTTTTCGAGATCAAAGACGGTAAGAACGTCCATGAGAGTGAGCAGAAGAAATACGGAAAGCTGGCTGCAGAGCGTGACGCTGCACAGGCGAAGATGGATGAGGTTCTAACTCCTCCGCCACCATCATTGGATCAGGAGCAGACCGCAGAGTATTGGAAAGCACACCGTAAGGCTGTCAAGACCCACGCGCGCTCTATCCTGCGGGAGCAGGCGACTGTCCAGCGGATGGTTGATGCACAAAGGCGGTTTGCAGGGGAACGCGCCACTGAAGATAACGTTGGAACGTTTACACAGCAGGAACTTCTACAAGGCGAAGGGATCGATACTGTTGATTCAAATGACGCAGATACGGGTTTTTTGCGGGAGAATGACAGGGACTACGGCCCGGACGGAACTACGCGTATTACTGAGCGTAACCGTGGCATCTCCGAGACGACTGTAGAGGGGCCACAACCAGCGCCGTCTGTTGCTGCTGACAGCAGATCAGGAGCTGCGGGGGTAAGAGGTGCAGAAGGCCATTCAGCAAAACTCTCAGACAGTGGCAATGGTTATGATGCGTTAAAAAAAGGCGATCCTAGGGCCGAGTTTAGGACTGTCGGCCCAAGAAGGCGCGAAGCGATACTCCCCAAAGAGCAAGGCTTGTTTGACTCTAGCGGCGTACCCCTGCAGCGCACAGTTGGCTATGGCAACATTGGTAAAGGCACGGTTAACTTTGTCGATGGTATGTTAGAGGCGATCGGGCTTAAGCATATAAAAATGGTAGTTGCGCATTTGAGTTCAGTCAATGATGTATTCAAGGCTGGGCACATTACTTTAGAACAGAAGGTAGAGATCGAAAAGTTGTTCGAGTCTGAGCCGGACCGAAAGGCTGTGTTCGTACCTCGTGGAGACTCAGGCATCATTATCACGCGCAACTTCAGCGACAAAGATTTGATGCTGTCGGTTGTAGGCCACGAAGTAGGGCACGGTGTGTTTTCCGGCATCGAGGAGAAGATATTCAACCCTCAGACTGCACGAGATAAAACGTTATCAGAGAAACTGCGAAACGAGTTCAACAAGGATGTAGCGGACCCTGATCTCCCCGCTTACACCAAAGCGATCCGTAGTGAGTTCAAGGAGTGGTTCAGCGACAAGATGAGCGCGTACGCGCGTGGCCTTGCGAAAGGGCGCGGCGAGAAGGCTAGGGGGTTGGCAGAGAAACTGTTCCAGAGCAGCGCAGAACAATTGCGCACTGTGTTTAATAGGACGAAGGGCCAGACTAACCCTCGTTTCCACAGGAACATGAAGTTTGAGAACGTTATCAAGGCGTATGTTAAAGATAACGTGTTTGAAAACATTAGTAGCATTGGCTACGGCAAGATCGAGTCCATTATCCTCGGGCCTCCTATCACAGGGCAGACCGCAACGCTGACTCACGCTCACTTAGGGCAGGGTGTTCAGTTCTTACGTAATCTAGGTAACGAGTCAGTCATCGGGAAGACGCCGTTCAAGAGACTGTTCGATGTGCATAACCGTATGCAGATGCACGGTATGCAAAGTATTGCAGACATGATCTACAAGGAGACTAATACACGCGCTCAGCACGCGGCGTACTACAACATGCTGAATAACGCGCGCGCTGAGTTTGCGGGTAAGCTGAAGGTGATCTTTCCGAAGAAAGAAACGGCTGAGAATATGAACCAGGTCATGGAGCAGTTGGCACAGGAGCTGCCCACAGCGCAGTTGACGCCTAAAGCTAAGGCTGTTCGTAAGCTGCTGGGTGAGTTTCACAAGTACATGAACGATGCAGGGTTTCCCGTCGAATTCGACCCATTGTTCTTCCCACGGGATTACCAGCTGAGCACGATAGAGGCGCGACCGCAGCAGTTCCTCGATATCCTTACGTCTGAGTCGACTCCAGGGGCGCAAGACGCTTTGAGTCTGCCACAGGCGCGCGCAGTGCTGGAAGGCTTCCTTACGCCCATTGACCCGAATGATCCAGACGGTCTGCTAGCGAAGAAGTTGCAGGCGCAGTACGAACGTAAGATCCCCTCAAGCAAAATGAAGGGGCTGGTTGAGGCAGGTTTTGCAACGACTGATCCTCAGTCAGCGTTCAAGCGGTACGTAGACAAGCACACGCAGTACGCCGAGCACTACAGGGCATTTGGTGGTTTCGAGTACCTACAGGGCTACCACTCGCGGCGCACTATTGAGGAGTACGCAGCGGATGCTGACAAAGCGGCAGCCTACACCAAGAACCGCCGTCTGCTAGAGGGTAAAATGAGGCTCCATGAGCTTTGGAAGAAACCCACTAACCCTAACTTCACGCAGGAGCAGACCGACGAGTATTACCACACATCGTTAATGGAAGCGCAGCGCCGCGGCTATGTAAAGGATGACGGTGATAACGGCTTCCAGTGGATACACCCTGACTCGAAGCTTCGTGACAAGATGCAGGTCCTGACCGAGGCGCACTTCGCCAAGCACGGTGACGCGGCGAAGACGAAGAAGTGGGTCGAAGAAGCCAACACCTTAATTGAGCACGCGCTGGGTCGTAATAGCCGTCCGAACCGTAATGGCTTTATCTTCAACCTGATCGGGGAGGTCCGTGCTTACGAGTCACTGCGCACGTTGATGTTCTCCGGTGTAGCGTCTGTACCTGAGATCGCTGTGGCGTTCCAGCGGTCTAAAGGCGAAGTAGGGATGGCCGACTTCGCTAGGATTGTGTGGGATTCAGTTAGGAACTACGACGACGCCAAAGAGTTGGCAGAGGTGATGGGCCTTATCCAGAATGACATGGCGTCTATTATCGCTATGGACATGCTGTCAGTACACGACGGTGAGGGCGGTGTAGGTCGACTATTCAGAAAGGGCATAGGCCCATTGATGAAGTACAACGGCAACGAGATGATCGTTAACCTGAGCCGTGTTGTAGCGATGAAAGCTGGAATGCACTTCCTGCGAAGCTCCGCGCTCAAAGCCACAGGGCCGGAGGGTAAGGCCAAGACACGCGCGCTGCGTTACTTAGAGGAGTTGAACATCGATGCTGCTACCGTTATCCGGTGGATGGACGATGTCCAGTACAAGGGGCTGAAGGAGTCATCGACCCAAAGTGGCAACAGCCACCACGCTAACGACGCAGCGCGTGTCCGAGCTGCACTCAACACATTTGCCAACGAGACGGTGATGCGGCCTAACGCTGCAGAGCGGCCCACTTGGGCTGACCATCCCATTGGTACGTTTGTCTACCACTTGAAGACGTTCGCGTACTCGTTCGGTAAGCGCGTTGTCGGTGGGGCAATCCGTGAGATTAACGCGCGCCATAAAGAAGGCGACTCGCGCATCGATGCACTAACTGAATCAATGGTGTACGCACTCCCGTCATTGATGGTGTTTACACTGTTCGGCGCTATGAGTGACGAGCTGCGTAACCGTATAGCAACATTAGCAGGAGAAGGAGAATGGAGGGGTACATGGGGCGCGAACAGGGAAGACCCACTGGCGATGGTAGGCAAGTGGATGAGCCGTGCGGGTCTGATAACCAGCGCACCATTCTTCGACCCAGTGTACGACACGCTGACAGGGAACCCCTCTGTGAACAGCTTTGCCTTTGGTGCGGGACCGCTTGCATCCCACGCCTTTGACTTGTTCAAGCCAAATGACAGATCTGACTCTGTTAAGAAGAAGGTACTCAAGTCACTTCCTATAGTGAACCAGCTGCCGTACTTAAAAGGCGTAAACGCTATGCCTCCTGTCAAGAATAAAGGCGTTGCAGGTGCGATATACGACTGGGCTAAGTCATTCTTTGTGCACGTAGGGCCGCGGGACTTGAAGAGTCGTTTTTCAGGAGTGATCACCGAGATTGAGGACGGCGATACAGCGTTCGTCCGTATGGCAAATGGCAAAGTGCATCATGTACGTCTTTTCGGCATAGACACTAACGAGAAGACGCAGCAAGGCGGTGATGAGCAGACTGCAGCGCTGAGTGACATGGTGCTAGGCAAGCGCGTGGTCATATCTGACTACGGCACTGGGTTATTCGGCAGGATGCTGGGCGTAATCCACCTCGACGGTGTCGACATCAACGCCAAAATGTTGGAGGAGGGTAAAGCGTGGTATAGCCACACTTACGCAGAGGATCTCCCCGACGACCTGAAGAAGTTGTATGTCAAATCATTAAACAATGCGTTCGTAGGCAAGAAGTCACAGTGGGACGGTCGACAACAGTTGGACCCCCAGACTTACAAAAAGATGATGCGGGCTTTCGAGAAGGCAAAGAAGAGAGCAGCGGCCGTAGCTGCAGACGCAGAACCTAAGTGGTGGGAGTTTTCAGATGAGGAGAGTTAGAAGTGACACATCATGCAAGTAGTGTAGGCGCGTCTGTTGTTGCTTCAACACAGCCTTTGATTTACGGCGTAGCAGGAGCAACGTGGTTGGGTATAACGTTTCAGGACTGGGTGCTTGTAGGCACTGGAGTGTTGGTGGTTATGAATCTAACGCTTGCAGTCTTTAGGATCGTCGAGCTATGGAGGAAGGGTCAGTGACCTATATAGTGCATGAGCGGTTTGGAGGTATTGCACCCAAGGTGCACCCCTCAAAGTTAGCGTCTGAGCTAGCAACGGTTGCGAACCATACGGATTTAGACTCTGGGAGGCTGCGTGGTTTG
>Ga0307984_1000946_pt1 | contig 12329 bp, 10 predicted proteins | sample EllFjometageno78_FD_203169 | JGI IMG/M metagenome (GOLD analysis project Ga0307984, IMG submission 203169) | Marine microbial communities from Ellis Fjord, Antarctic Ocean - #78 | ecosystem: Environmental > Aquatic > Marine > Unclassified | place: Southern Ocean | collected 2014-10-09 | reverse complement strand
TAAAAAAATATTGGCCAATCTCCATGAGGAGATTGACTACCAATATACTCTTTATTGTGGCTGCCCTTACTCTCGAACCAGCGCTTCAGGTGGACAAGTGGATAGAGAAGTATGTGGGGTTGAAATGAGATCTAATGAAAGCCGAAGTAAGATTATTGAATGGGAACATGTTGTTCCCGCGAGTTGGTTTGGTCAAACTCGTGCTTGTTGGAAGTTGAAAGAGCTCGCTTATCCGGAGTGTGAAGGCAAGAACGGACGTGAATGTTGTGAGAAAGTGAACAAAGATTTCAAACGTGCATATAAAGACCCTAACAACCTTTTTCCTTCAGTTGGTGAAGTTAATGGGGACCGTTCAAACCATCCATATGGTGAGATCCCTGGAGAACAAAGATTATATGGTGCGTGTGACGCGGAAATTATGAAACTTGAAGGAGGCGGTAAAATCTTTGAACCTGCTCATGGAAAGGTAAGAGGTACAATAGCAAGAGCTATGTTATATATGGCTCAGGTTTATGGCGTAAATATAGAGCTGCCCATGAGCACGATATGGTCGTGGCACGAGAATAATCCACCCGAGAATTGGGAAATTAACCGGGCCAAACTTATTGCTAAAAAGACAGGATTACGCAACGAATGGATCTTAGGACCTTCTGAATAGAAATATAAAACAATGCGTAAAAAAGCATGGATATTCAGGGGCATTCGTGCCGCACTCAACTCCAAGCTCGGGAAATAGGCTAAATTTACAGAATGAAAGGAAAACTGATTATTGGATTCATAATACTATTCCCAAACCTATTACAATCTCAAGTAGTCAATGTTGAAGGGAAAAGACAATCTGATGAAAATGGATGGAGTGGAAGTACATTGTTTTCTTTTGACTATAATGCCTCAGCACAGATTAATTGGGAGTTTAACAACACGACTTACCTTCAATGGGATAATGATAGCTGGAGCATACTTCTGCTAAACGAAATAAATATTGATCGAGCTGGGGGTATTGAATTTGAAAATGATGGGTTCCAGCATTTAAGATTAAGTAAACATCTAAATACAATATGCACTTCTGAAACTTTCATTCAAAATCAGTTCGATCCAGTAAGGAAAATTGGAAATAGAAAACTGATAGGAACAGGAGTCAGAGTCGAATTATTTAAAAAGAATTTTGTCGGAATTGCAGCTTTTTATGAACAAGAATTATTAACTACTGATACAATTAATAAAGATGTCAGATTAAGTTCGTATCTGCAATTAGATTTTGACATCTCTAAAAACATTCAAGTCTTATCTACTACATATTTTCAACCAAATATTAATCTGTTTTCTGACTATAGACTTTCTACAGAATCTAAACTCAACTTTCAGATTACTAAGCATTTTCAAATCACCAATACTGTGGAGGTCATGTATGACTCATCTCCTGCATCTGGTGTCAATGAGCTCACTTATCGATTGCAAAATGGCATTCAATTTACCTTTTAGTTTGACAACTTGATGAAGTAAATAGAGCTCGAATTGAATTTATATGCTATTGTCTAGGCATCCCAATCATATAAAAGAAAATATTTGAACGGCCCTCCCCCTAAGCTTAGGTTCAACAAAATATCGAAGCAGTTTTAATCGTCTTATATATAGACGATTGCTCCGATACATACAAAACAACTTTACAGAAAGCCTTAATCGAAGACTACAGATAAATCATACTACGGGAAACCGAGCAAGGTATATACCAATTACGCCAATCAATAGAAGATATAACAGTTCTGTTTTCCTCAATTGGAATAGACTAAAAGAAGCCCATTTCAGGGCTTTTTTTTTACACCTCTTTACGGGTTTGTGGCCCCTGTGGAAGTCATGGCCCACTCACATTGAAAACAATCATGTGAGAACGTTGACAGCATGTACTATTGGATGGCTAATGGATGCAATTGTCTCATTTGCAATAGCATCTGTGATTTAAGACATGAGATAAACAATATAAGATCTGTTTTCTGCGTCTTAGTAATAAGAAACTTAAAACCCTAAAAAATATGAATAAACTCATTGCTCTTTTATTTGGCATCATTGCCTTTAATGTAAATGCACAAGACACGATTTGTGTGATGGTGACACTCGACGAATTAATTGTTTTTGATTATCAGACCAGTGAGGTTGAAACGCGTCAGCCCCACAATGAGTTTACTCCTATTTCTATCGAAGTTAAAGACACTGAAGTACTCTGTTTACATATGTATGACGAAAAGAGAAGGTTTAGAGATGTCACTACAGTGTGGGAGGATGGTGATCACAGCCACGATACGTTTGCAAGCAAGGATGATGTGTATTTCACTCCTTACGGTTATGGCGCGATGGAAATAGAGATTAGTGAAGCACGCAGGAGAAAGCAATAAAGCTCAAATAGCTATACATGATCGACCATTTATATGGGCTTATCGGCAAATAAATTGCCGGAAATGCTTGGAACAAAAATCACGACATTGATGGGAACTGATATTTTATTGCATTACAATTTAACGTTGACAATAAGGGGCTGAAATTCTTTTTAGATACAGGAGCCAAACTCTCCTATTTGGCGAACTCCTATACCGCAAACGATAAAGGCGTCGGGAAATAAGAAGAGTTGAAATACCTATCCCATCGCTTTTGAAACGGCATCCGACAACGTTGTTCCCAAGAGATCACATCCACATAAAATGTGATTGATGTAAACCTCTTGTGGGGTGAGGCCCTCAGCTACTTTGTCATCACAGGCGATATAGCAGAGTGCCGCTTGAATTCCTGTAGCTGTTTGGATTTGCAACTCTTTGCGGAAATAGTGGCCTGAAGAAACACCCTCGTCGGAATCAAGATTGAGCAGATCGAGAAAAGGAACACGGTACAAAATTCCGTGAACAACACCCTCATCTGAAGGCATCATGTTTGCGTAAGCAACACCAGGCATGTTGTAGGCCATCTTGTTGAAAGCTAGATCATATCCGTTTATAGTGCCAGGCATACGGCGGGTGAAATTCATCTTGCGTTTTGTCATCACGGCGGGACTCATGTTTGAACCATAAGCAAAATACCAAACGTCATCGGTTTGTTCATGAACGGATGCAGCGTGTTTGAAGTCGCCAGAGAGCACAATAGGCGCCTGCTCCTGTTCATTGAAGTAACAGTATGCCGTAACGGTTGTGGAACCCATCTCTACCTCTGTCAGTGATCGAGAATACCAGCTTGACTCAGGCGAAGACGGACAATAGGATTCTAATCGATCGAGAGAAGCCAACGTTTCGGAGTCAACCTCATACACATCCCCTAGAATAGAGGACACTCTTTGGGATTTGCTGACAAAGGGGATAGAACGCGAATACATCACAAATTTCTCCTTCGTACGACCTGAACCGAGGTGAGTTGAGGTTGACAGGAGGGCGTTGTTGGACATCTTTCTGCGAAGTGTTCCGTACACAAATACGATATGTTTCATGGTGATTCTATTTAAAGGTACTACACGTGTATGCGTGTCATACACAGGCGCAAAAGTGATTGACTAATAGTCGTTTACCAAATATTGACAACGTTGTCAGAAATCAAATAACCGATGAAAAGGGCACAATATTTGCAACAGATCAAACTGATCGGTTCAATTATTTTTTCACCTTTTAAACATATTATATGTCTAAAAAACATCATTTACACTACGTCCTTGTGGCGGATAGCAGCAGCTCTATGGCTGATCAAATTGACGAGGTTCGCGACGAACTCAATATCCAAATTGAAAAAATGCGGAAGGAGTCCGATACGGACAACAACCCATGCACTTTTACTTTGAGAACATTCGACTCAGAAGTAAAAAATGTACACGTGAACATCCCCATTGAAGATGTCCCTAAGATTACAGCTCACGATTATAAAGCTGGAGGGATGACCGCATTATTCGATGCGATAGGATCTACAATTGAAAGCATTGGCGAACTTTTAGGCAATCGCATCGACGGAGAGAAGGAAACTCTTGCGATGATTATTTTCAGTGACGGAGGAGAAAATGTATCCACGAAATACGACAGAGCTAAGATTGCTGCGTTGCTTGACAAATACCAAAACCGTCCCGGCTTCAACATCGCCTTCGTCGGTTGTGACCCCGCAAGCTTTCAAGACATGGACCGAGTAGGTTTCTCCTCAGCGAGCAGAATGATGTACTCAAAAGGGGAAGAAAGAGAAGCACTTGCATATGCAAGTAGGAGTGTCTCTGACTTGAAGTTTAAGCGTACGAAAAACTTTGATTTCAACAACTAACATCGATTGAAAATAAGGAATTCAAGGGGTGATGATCATGAAAATAAAGTTCATAAAAGTCTTGACAAACACCCCTTGGGTTTCTTATCTTAAAAACCCCTATTAATAGACACCTTCTCTTCCTCTACACAAATGACAGAATACAACGTACATATACTCAGGCCTGCGTCTCTTTCAGAGGGCATCGTTGAAGACGCATTTAGCATCATAGAACATTCAAAGGGGTACAACGAAGGACCTGTGAAGTTCTATCTGCACCCATGGGATTACGAGCCGAATGCGGGGAAGCTCGAGGAAGAAGGGTTTTACGAAGAAGAGCCAAGAATAACGATTGATACGCAATCACAAACAATGTTTTCAAGGCCCTCTGATGATTCGTCTCGAGATTTGATCAGGAAGTTCAGAGAGGCTGAAGTGACTCCAGCTCTTCCGATAGGCAAAAGAAAAATTCCTGTCGATGAGTTGCTGGAGAGATGCAAGGATATTGCAGCAGAGTTCAGGCATGAGAATGGCATATCAGAGGAAAATAATTTGGTCATTGTCACTACAACGCAAGGCAATACAAATAATTTCTTTGCTGAGGGCGCAGACATTGTAACACCTACCGCTTTGGTCCAAATCAATCATACGGTGATGCAAGCAGGCAACCCTCACCTACTTCTTACGTATTACATGGCAGCGATGCCACTGAAGGCACTTGGCTTTAACGATCCCGATTACATTAACAAATACGCTCACTACAACACGAAAGGATGCATGAACGACCTCTGTGCTGAAGATGTGTATCATTTGCGTATCAAGACGAAAACAGCGGATATCTGTGAGACGTGTAAGAAGGTTCTTTCTGACAAGAAGGTCCCCTACCCCATTATATCACAATTGAGAGGGGTCTTCGGGCTGGTGAGGAAAATTCAAATCAACATTGAAGATTTTGAACAGGATTGGGCACAACCTAGGGTAGAAATCGGGGCGAAGAAATTGGGATTCCCAGACAACGGTTTGGTATTAAGCCTGTCGCCCAAAGAAATGTCGGTCTATGTCCTCTTTATGAAGGCAGATGAAGGCATTCATCACAATGACATGTCAACACATCAAAGAGAACTTATTCGTCTTTACGGGCTCTGTTATAACGGGGGAGATCCCGACAGCATCAAAGCGACTGTAGGGAGCCTGTGCGATATTTCAAATACAGACAATCTGAGGCAAACGATTGCAAAGTGCAATGCCAAGATTAAAAAAGCTTTAGGCAAAGAGATGTGCTCACCATTTCTGATTGGTGGAAATTGGGGAGAACTGAAAAGCATTAAATGCGACAGGACACTCGTGGCGTTTTCTGACAGCTGGGGATTCTAAATTTACGAGGTAGCAAAATTAAGAATATGGACAAACTCCATCGTTTTCTGCTGCCAAAAAAAGAATGACAAAAACCCGCAAACAGACAAATAAAATACATGAGACAACTAAAGATCACAAAGAACATCACCAACAGAGAAACCAAATCACTTGAATTGCACTTTTCTGAACTACAAAAAATAGAACGGCTTACTGTCGAGGAAGAAATGAAAGTGGCCTACCTCGCAAGTGAAGAAAATAAAAATCACATAGAGCGCGAGGCAGCCATAGAAGAACTTGTTTTGAGGAATATGCGATTCGTCGTTAGTGTTGCAAAGAAATACCAGGGACTGGGGTTGCCGCTCTCAGATCTAATCAATGAGGGACACATCGGGAACTTAAAGGCTGCAAGAAAATTTGACCCCACAAGAGGATTTCGGTTCATATCTTATTCAGTTTGGTGGATCAGACAATCGATTATCTCCGCATTAAACCAAACCGGAAGAACCATCCGAATTCCTCAAAATAAAATTGTAGAGGAATCAAAATTGAGGAATATGAACCTTCAACTTTCACAAAAACTAGAACGAACACCGACGATCTACGAACTCGCTGATGCGCTTGGTTTTACATTAGAAACGGTCCTTTCAAGCTTGGATGCTTCAAAGAAAATGAGCCAACTCGATGCGCCATTAACGCAGGGCGAAGAGGGATCGACGACCCTCTCAGAAATGATCGAATCGACTGGCATTTTGAGGACGGATCAGGTGTTAGAAGATGAGAGCATGAACATTGACATTGATCGGGTTCTCTGTACGCTGACTCCCAGAGATGCTCAGATTATACGGTTAAGTTTTGGGATAAACAATTGTGGCCAAGGAAAGAAGGCCGACGGCAGCATGACGTTAGAGGAAATTGGTGCACGGTTTGACCTCACCCGTGAGAGAGTAAGGCAAATTCGTGAGAAAGCCCTCAAACAGCTCAAGAAGATGAAAGAAACGGAGTTGCTTCGACAGTATGCGGCGTAAAAGAGGGTGTCAGGGAATTAATAAATCTTTTAAATTTATTTTAAACTTGCTTCTGATTACTTTAATATTAACAAGAAGTATCCGTCAAATTTCGATAACCTTCAAATATACAGAAAGTTAAAATGAGAATACAACAACAAATTCGTCAAGCATTTACTTTTGCTATAGCCCTAGCGACACTCTCTCTTGTGTCAATAGGATGTGGTGAAGCTGATTCAACAAATAATCACAATAGTAGAAACAAATACGATAGTAGAGAACGAACTGGAGCAATTTGCAATGATGGATCAACATCCCGTGCAACTGGTTCTGGAGCATGCAGCCACCATGATGGTGTGAAATATTGGACTTATAAGTGATTCTGAAGCCGATTAAAAGATGCACTAAAACAAGGTTTTTTTTTGCAGATTACATAATTAACCCTTCAATAAATATAATATTAGTGAGTTCGGAATGAGGGTGACATTTGCTCTATCACTCATGCAGATTCAGTCTTAAGGAAAGACAAGGCACTTCAACAAATACTCAAAGCACTATCCATAAAGCAGTAAATAGAAGTCTTATTTTAATGGATGGTTATTTACATTGCTTGTAATACCATTCACAACAGTCTTCCAGTCCCAAATCACAACCTTTTTTAAAATCACTACAATACTTTAATCCTGCCTGTTCCTTTACAATCCCCCTGTTCTTATATAGATCAGCATCATTTGGGTCAATTTTAATGGCTTGTGTGTAATCAGCTATAGCCTTTTCATAGTTGTCTGACCAATAATATGCATCTCCTCTACCTGAATATGTATAAGCATCATTTGGGTCAATTTTAATGGCTTGTGTGTAATCAGCTATTGACTCTTCATACTTGTCTAACCAATAATATGCATCTCCTCTGCTGGCATAAGTATAAGCATCATCTGGGTTAATTTTAATGGCTTGTGTATAATCAGCTATTGACTCTTCATACTTGTCTAACCAATAATATGCATCTCCTCTGCTGGCATAAGTATAAGCATCATCTGGGTTAATTTTAATGGCTTGTGTATAATCAGCTATTGACTCTTCATTCTTGTCTAACATAAAATATGCATCTCCTCTGCTGGTATAAGTATAAGCATTATCTGGGTTAATTTTAATGGCTTGTGTATAATCAGCTATTGACTCTTCATTCTTGTCTAACATAAAATATGCATCTCCTCTCTTTTCATATAGATCAGCATCATCTGGGTCAATTTTAATGGCTTGTGTGTAATCAGCTATTGACTTTTCAAAGTTGTCTGACCAATAATATGCATCTCCTCTACCTGAATATGTATAAGCATCATTTGGGTCAATTTTAATGGCTTGTGTGTAATCAGCTATAGCCTTTTCATAGTTGTCTAAAGAGGCATACGCATCCCCTCTGAAGCCATATGCATATGCATTATCTGGGTCAATTTTAATGGCTTGTGTGTAATCAGCTATTGACTCTTCATACTTGTCTAACATAAAATATGCATCTCCTCTGTCTTCATAAAAAACAGCATCATCTGGGTCAATTTTAATGGCTTGTGTATAATCAGCTATTGACTCTTCATACTTGTCTAACCAATAATATGCATCTCCTCTGCTGGCATAAGTATAAGCATCATCTGGGTTAATTTTAATGGCTTGTGTGAAATAATCTATTGCCTTTTCATAGTTAAATACTTCCAAGGCGGCATCCCCTAGATCGATGTATTCTTCAAAAGTCTGGCCAAATCCCATCATTGGCAGGCAGATAAATAAAAGGAGAGCTTGTAATTTCATCTATCAAATGTAGGTGATTACAAGCAAGTTATCGGAAAATATAGGCCAGGTAAACTCTGAAAAGTCAGAAACACCCCTATGGCAGGAGAAACCGGGCGAGACATCCGATAAACTTGAGGGGGAATTCATGGAGTTCAACATATAGACTATCATTGAACTATAAAAATCATCTGTTTAACCATCAGGCAAGGAGGAGCAAAGCGCAAAATGTATTCTCAATGAAATAGAACAAGTCGCTGATTGTAACATCATCGTTCATACTGAAATTAGAAATATGCTTTAATGAAATTAATTTTATTGTATCGTTTGGCTTATATACTGCAAGACTTAACGTTGACGAGACAACAGATGAGATTGATGCATCTAATTCTCACATTTCTATTAATGTTAAAGTGACAAGAAGATGGAATGACGTGACCGGAGAGTGGAATTAAGCATTCCATGCATTAAGGTTAATCCAACACACTTGATCATTTCGTACAACAAATCCCAAAACGAATGAACGGAGTGGAATCCTAAAAAACATTCAGCCGACAAAGAACGCAAGTGCACCCCACCGGCAACTCATCACAGCATATGATGTTTATTAAGACAACATTTCAAATACATTTGCAACATGAGAACAATGATTGCTTTTTTATTATTCGCTCCAATTTTAGTGTCTGGTCAAGAAAATAAGACAGAGAAATTTATAGAATTAAATATTGGAATGGCATCAATAGACGGTTATACGATTGGTTTAGGTTGGCCAGGGGCCAGTTTTTTATGGGGTCAAACGCATCAAATTGCAGAAAATAGAATTTTCGAACACCAAGTAGGTTTTGCTTATCCAAGTATAGTCACTGGAAAATTAGCCTATGGAATAGGAAATCTTGAAAAATACATTGCCATAGCCGTTAGGCCATGGCCTTTGTCTGTTGGACCTCAAGCTAAAATTGGAAAGCTGTCACTAAGTTTTGAAGTGGGCACCGATGATGGAATTAGTTTTGATGCTGGTTTCATTTCAACCATAGCATACAGATGGACTATTGGAGAGGACAACAAGAAACGGTCTAGAAACTAGGGATAAGTCGAGGAGTTCTAGGTTGCTGCTCACACTATCTGTCAAGTGTTATTGTAGCACCAGTTTAATACGTGAATTGTCTAACTGAAGAATATAGTTGCCGCTTTCAATTTCCGAAACATCTATTTCTTCAAGGATAATCATCTGAAATTTCCTCCTGCAACATTACAAACTGATCCATGGCTAGTGGATAATGGTCGATGAGCAGTAAGACATTGCCCAGGGCCATTCGCATGTTGCGCGCCCTGTCTTCTTCACCTGCGTATGCGTAGAGTTCCATGGCCCGATTGAAATGGCGCACGGCTTCGACGTATTGGTTCAACTGAACGTATACATTACCCCGGTTCCCATATACACTGGCGAGCCTGGCGGAGTCGCCGAGGGAAATGGCCACCTGTTCGGCATGACCAAAGGCGAGAAGGGCATCCTCTGTTCGCCCCTGTTTCTCGAGCAGGCTGTTTATACAACGTTGACCTAACTACCAACGATTTTGATACAGGTTTCAATACGGACTTGCACACAGTTGCTGAAGATGCCATGAACAGTCACGATCCAGATTACAATCAGTAAATACCTCTATTCCCTCTCTTAGGAAAAGCTTTAGGGAAAAAACAGAAAAATTAGGTATGCAAGCTTGTTTTTGCGCATCTAAAAAGTGATGCTGGGGGTAGTCGAAACATTTTGAAGAGGATTTGACACTCTTGCAGATATATAATATATCATGCAATTATTGAATGATAAGTGTAAGAACTTGATTATTTAGAGCGACAAAGTAAGTTCCCACTGAAAGACTTGAAACATCAACCCTATCTGTAGATTTAACATCTTGCTTGATGATTTGGACTCCCAAAATAGACGCAATTGAAAGCACACCTCCCCTTTCAGACTGAATCGTAATCGAATGATTCGCCGGATTTGGATAAACACTCAAGCTGAGAACTGATTGAGGATCAGAATCAACAGAAAGTGGATCACAAGAAGGGTTTCCTACACCAGAAGTAGATAGTGACAATGCATAGTCATATAGTTCATCCACTACATATAGGTTTTCACCCTCTGCATTACTTAAAACGACAATCCCAATTCCATTTTCAGGATTTATATACAAATCTGTAGTAGCGCCACTTTCACCTCCGTTATGTCCCCACATATCCACCACTCCACCACCTGTCAGGTAGATCTCCTCTGTGTACCAATTAAGACCTTGAGTATCATCAATAAACGGAATTTGTGGGGCTAACATTTCATTGACAGAAGATGAGCTTAAGAGCTGATTATCATTCAATGTGCCCTCTTGTAGATAGGCAATCATGAAATTTGCCAAGTCTAGCACACTGGACCTTAAAAGTCCGTTAGGATAGTCTGCAAAACCATAATGAGCAATAGGACTATACTGGCCTCCCTGAAAATCATACGGACGCGCAACGTTAAGTGTATCTAATCCTGACAAGAACCACGATGTGTTATACATACATAAAGCATCAAAAATATTCAAGTCGCTGTACTCATTAAACTGTTGTTGAGAAACGACTTCAACTAAATATCCCGCAAGAGCTGTAGCCATATTTGAGTAATCAAAATAGGTTCCAGGCGAGTTGTTCGAGAAATTATTACTTGCGCTATAATCAGCTCCTGACTCCGAGAAATACATCTCCATACAGTCTGCTAAAGTAATCGTGGGATCACCAATACTATAGTACCCATCCATCGCTGATCCATTATCAGTAATGGAAGACGAATGTGTCATAAGCATCCTAGGCGTAATCATTGTATTCGGGAAATTCGGATTATTCACTGCAAAAGGCAAGTATATGTTAATGTCCTGATCCAAATCCACCAAACCATCCTCCTGGAGTTGCATTAAAGCTGTTCCGGTAAAGAGTTTAGACACAGAGGCCATAAGAAATGACGTGTTATTAGACACTGCTGTATTGTTTTCTATATCAGCCATGCCATATGATTCAACCCAAACAATCTCACCACCTTTAACTATTAGAGTGGACATCCCAGGGATATCCTCATAATCCATCTCACCGAGAATAAATTCATCTAACTCAGCGCTAGGGTTTGGATTCTGCCCCAACATAGAAAAGGGGAGCATGAATAATAAAATTAGTTTAATAAATAATTTCATTTGCGAAAGGCTTCAAGTTTAACTATTGTTCGTCAGCATAACAATTGGACAATTTACTTACGCCTAATTTAGACATAATTAATCTTAGAAATAAATCAAGGGAGTATTTGACCTAAAAGAAATCAGCCCCGATATCTAAATGATAACGGGGCTGATTTTACAACTTTGGTGGAGCAGAGAGGCGGGAAGTCGAAACTTTTTGAGGAAAATTTGGAGAGAATATCAAACATTAAATGTGATTGATTAATCTTGCGAAAAACAACAAATCTATGAGACCGCATTATGGGTTATACGCTCAATACCTATGGTGAACCCAAAAAGCACATTATATTATTATTATGGCATGTACTTATGGTTGCTTGATGAGTACCACAATTTGCCAATAGACACATTTGAAGAGGACTTTGAGGGAATTATCTTATCAAAAGTTTAACTGAAAATCACAATTAAAACAAACACGTGATTAATAAAAAAGATTGAGCGTATTATTGAATCAATTAAAACAATCGAAGGTGAAAAACATTCTAATCTTAATTGGCCTTTTCTCTTCAATTTCGCTGCTTACATCATGTGTGAATAATAGCGAAGTGATCGGAGACACATCGGAAGCGAGCCTACTCCCAAAAGAAAAAGCATTCAATATAATTAACACGCGTATTTCTAACTTTTACAATTCTGAACAACGGGGTGATACAATTTATTTCCAGGACAT
>Ga0307984_1000945_pt1 | contig 12336 bp, 17 predicted proteins | sample EllFjometageno78_FD_203169 | JGI IMG/M metagenome (GOLD analysis project Ga0307984, IMG submission 203169) | Marine microbial communities from Ellis Fjord, Antarctic Ocean - #78 | ecosystem: Environmental > Aquatic > Marine > Unclassified | place: Southern Ocean | collected 2014-10-09 | reverse complement strand
GAGCAACATCTTCTCCGTTTCTATTATATTTACTTACAGCTATTCCAGTTATCTGTGCCCAATTATATATTGATGGTGCACTTGGATCAACTTGGTATCTATATTCTCCTGTAGCTATAGTTTCGCTGCTGTATGTTCCAGCAAAGTTATATTGAAATAATGCATTACCACTTTGTTCAAAATACTGGGCAAGTTCTTCAATCTGATAATTTTTAGTAGCATTACCGTTTATATCAGTACCAACAAGTTTATCACCGCCAGTTATAGAGGTATCATTAGGATATAATTTTATTCTTGCCATATTATTTTATTAAGGGAATAAAGTTGCGCTGTTCGTTGCTTGAGAAGCTTGAAAACAATCTTTATTAGTTAAGTTTAAAGTAGAAACAAATGAAGCTACAGAAGGTGCTGATGCACTCATGGTAAAAATAGCAGAACCACTTGTTATTCCGTTTAAACTAGTATTTCCAACACTCCATGTTAAATTAGGCAATGCTTCAGTGGTCCAAGTTTGCGGTACTATACCATTGTCAGATGCAGTTTGAGTAGTGCCTAAATTGTTTTGTAAAACAACTGAAGATATAGCATTATTGGTAGCTGTTGTAAAGGTAAAATTAACATTAAAAACAGAACCAGGTGCCCAATGTAGTTGTCCACCTACTGTTACCGTTTGACGAACAGTATTAGTTACTGATATATTTACTACAGTAGCATTGCTAGTATAAGATGGTCCAGCTGATTGTATAATACTTGAAGTAGTTGCTAAATTAACAGGATTAAAAACGGTATTTCCTTGGGTCAATATTGTTACAGATGGATTTCTTTGAGCAGCAGCACAAGCTGCAGATTGATCTCCTATAGCTATTTGATATGTAAAAGGACTAGTAGGTAAGGTTTGAGTTCCAGATGGAGGTGTTGCACCTAAAGCACCCTGTAGAGTAAAAGATGCACCTACTTGTCCTGAAACTACATAAGGTTGATTTCCTCCAGTATTAGCAATAGTGCTACCTGCATTAGTAAATGCGGCGGCTGTTATGTCTGTACTATTAGGAAATATTTGATTTATACCAACTATTGCTTTAACCAAATTACTCTCACCAATTTTAATAGCGGACAAAGCATCTTTAGATATATTAATAGGCATATTAAGCTGTTATTAAGTATACGGTTTCTGGCAAGTATTTATCTATAGTATAACCAGTTGTAGCTGTAGAAGTATATGATGTTACCGATACGGTTACGCTTGTAGCCGTTGGTATTGCTGTTACTGTAGCTGCTGTTCTAGTAATATTATCACTAGTACCTGTTACGTAAACAGAATCACCTACAACAAATGGATTTGGAGCTGTAAAACCTGTTAACTCTAGACTTGTAGCATTTGTAGGCGCAGTAGCTAATATAGCACCTGTTTTTTTAAAACTATCATACTGAGCTTGTGTTCCTTTAAAAAAGTCTAATAAATTATTCTTTTCATTACCAGCTGTTGCATTGTAGTACGGTTGACCACCTATTACTTGTGTTAAATTTGACATTTTTTATTTTTTATAAGGTATTTTTTTATTTAGCCATTCTTGGCGTTTTTCGCATCCACAATCTGGATCAATATTTTTGACTAATTTTTTTATTCCTGTATTTTTCATTAGACGTTCTATAGTGTCTCCAAAGCCTTTATCATATGTATCAATCATTTATTTTAAATTAAAAATCCAGAAACTTGAAGTGTAAATTTGTTTTTCATACCAGCATTTGCTGATAAATGTAAAGGTTTAGAATCCCATATATAACCATCTCCAGCTTTCCAATTATCTGAAGTTTTCCATACGTTATCTTCTTCAGATTTATATTGTAGCATATGACCTACTTTCCAATCTTCAAGATATACATTTGCTCTAACTTTTAATCTTTTGTCTTCTGGATATTTTTTGTTTATTTGAAAAAATGTGTCTCTATGAAGCGCTATGGTATTTCCTGGAGGTTGTAAAATAGTAGAAACAGTAACAACTTCCATTCCAGTTTGTTTACCTAGTTCTTTAAAATCTACTTGTCCATCTTTATACCAAAGCTGTTGAATAACAGTATTGTCTTTAGTGTATGTATCTCCTAATCCATATTCTTCATGTATATCTGTAAGTTCATCAAGCTGATGAGCTAAACAAGTACCTTTGTGAACAGAATAATCTTGCATTGGAGGTAAAAAATAACTCCAATCATAATTTAATTTAATTTTATTTAACATTATAATATATATTTATCAGTTAACACTTCATCTATACCCGTATTTTCTTTCATCCAAATTGCTTCTTTGTAAGTATTTAAAATAGGTTTACCTTGAATGTTAAAAGAAGTATTTAATAGTATTGGGTGATATTCTAATAAATCGTATATAAATTTATTTTGTTTTTTAGTAACTGTTTGCAATCTACATGTATTATCAACATGTGTTATAGCAGGATATTTATCAGTTATAACTTTAGTGTTGTGCGTCATCCATTTGTGCATTCCAAATGATTTAAAATATTTATGAGCATCTTCTTCTCTGCAAACTGCTGCAAATGGTCTAAACCATTCTCTTTTTTTAACTTCTGAATTTAATTTTTCTTTTATTCCAGCTGTTGGAATACATAAAATAGATCTATTGCCTAATGCTCTAGCTCCATGCTCAGATCTTCCTTGTATTAAACCTATTATTTTTCCTTCAGATAAAATTTGCGCAACTTCTTTTATATTTGTTTCTTTTTTATTAGTAATTTCATCATATGGATCTGAACCTAAATAAGTTGTATCTAAAACATCAGGAGGTTTTATAAGAGATAATAAACACCCAATAGCAATACCTCTATCATCAGAATTAGGAGATACAAAAGCTTTATAAACACTATTATTTAATATATTCATAGAACCACCTCCAGAAAATTGTAATTGTCTTTCTGGATATTTAAGTATAAATGGAATAGCTAAATCTGCAAACTTTTTTTCAAAAGCGTATTGATTAGCGTAAGCTATATCCCAAGCCACTTGATCTTGCTTTATACAACCACAATATATTTCTGTCCAATTTTGATGATGTATATTTACGTCATTACAATTGCTAACATCATAAAGCTTTTTTGTATATTCAAAAAATTCATTAACTCTTTTACCATAAGCAGATAAACCCATCATTTTTCCAGCATAAGTAAGATTACCTTTCCATAAATTATCTTCTCTTTTTATGTCTTTTAAATAATGTCCAATAGCAGCGTAAGGAACACATAGATCAACCTCACTTTTAAATATTAATTCAGGTTCTTTTCCTTTGTCTCCTAAATAAATGTTAAAATGTCCATTATCAGAACCGCCATCAAAAGAAACTATTAAAGAAGATGAAATTTCAGATTGATACATAACATTACAAGCGTGAGCAACATGATGAGGTATATATTTAATATTTTTAGCTCTTAATTTTGATTTATGTTCTTCAGGCCAAGAATTGATCATTGCCCAATCATATTCTTTAGCTCCGTACTTTTTTTCAAAATAATCAAGTATTTCATCTAATACTTCTATTGGATTTTCAATTGGAAAAGTATAAAAAAATGCTGCATTTTTTAATCCAACCCATCTTTCTAATTCAACAACTTCTAAAAAATTTCCTCCTAAAGAAATGGCTATAGCTGCGTTATGTGAACCGTATAAACCTAAATTAAATTTTACCATAGTATAATTCACCCCATAAATCGTGCCAACTATATTCTTCAGCCTCCCAGGGGTATTTATTGTATTTGATTTGTTTTCTGTCAAAATTTAACAATCTTCTATGGTTGTCAATTTTGTTATTGTAACCTCTTAGTATGTTTATATAATCAGTATAAGTAGACATTCTTGAACCAAAAAAATTATGTGCATTAGAGCATATTATAGTGTCTAAAACTAAATCTGTTTTATAATTACTGCTTATTAAATCTTTTAAAAAAACAATATCATATTTTTCTTTTAAAAAATCAAATATAGAGTAATCAGTTTCATCAGTTGCAATATATAAAGGCACTGATTTTCTAACTTTGTCTTCTAGTGATGTATTTAAATTTTTATATAAATCTTCGACTAATTGTGTGTGAACGCCTTTAAAATCTCCTCTTCTAATATGAATTGCATCATAATCATTTGGCATCAATATTTTTGATTGATCATAAAATTCAGATCTGAACTTTATACCATCTTTTACTTTTTGTTGTATTATCCTTCGAGCTAAATCATTTGGAGGATACACATGGTATCCGAAATGACCTAATAAATTTCTAGGAAAATGTATTATTTCATCGTTGCTATACATGTTGTACAAATGATCTCTTTGGCCAGCAAATTCTTCAAAATGACGTATACTTTCTACATTATGATATATTAAACCTCTGTTTATACATAGCTGAGGTCCCCAATTATTATCTTTATCACCTTCAAAAAGTATACATTTTATATCTTTACATATACCATCATAGTTTTGCGTATCTGAAGAATATTTTGTAAGAGAAGTGTCTGCATACTCTACACAATCAAATTGAGAAGTGAATGCATCCTTATCTAATATTTCCCATATGTCAAAAAAAGTTTTCTTGTCATCGTGTTCAGATAAAAATAAACAATAACCCGGAGGTGGTAATATAATTGTTCTTCCAGAAACATAAGACATTGCGCCTATCATTTCATAGCACATCCTTATATTATTAAATCCTCCCCACCACCAAGAAAAAGATATGTATTTATTATTCATTTTTAGGTGATTGAATTAATTCCCTAGGAGTTGAATAATTTAAAAATTCACGTCTATAAATTGTTTTACCATTATCTGGAGATTCGTATATATATATTTTATTTTTCATAAGATTTAAATGGGTCTACATAAGTAAAATGAGTGTATATGTTGTCAAAATAAGTTCCTTGATAAGGATCTAATCTACCATGTATACAAACGCCTGATTCAAACATAATCATTTGACCAGGTTCTACATCTACAGCCCACCATTGTTTATCATGATCTTGAATGTTTAAATTCCATGGTGCATCTTTTCCAAGTGTTATACTAGATGCTATGTGATGTGTATCTTGCCTATCATAATGAGCATTTAAAACATATCCATTAGCATAACTTCTAGGTCCATAAACTACTGCTGGATTTAGCTTTCTACCACACCAATCTTCATGAATTTCTAACATTTGATTTTTTATAAAATCAACTAACTCAAGTCTTGTATTTATGTCTTGAACAAAACTTTGTTTACCTCCATCATAAAAATCTTTACTTTCATATTCTTCATTTTTAAGTTTAGATCTATCGTAAAAACTTGTTAACACGCTATATATAGCAGGAGGAACATCAAAAATTTTAAAACCTTTTTTAGTTGCTCTAGTTATAAAATCTAAGGGACTAGGATCGTAAGGTATATAGTTCCTTTCTTCTTTTGTTAAAAACATAATTAAATTAAATTTATATAAACACTAACAATTTCCTGCTGAGCCAAAACTAGAACCATTCCAGTATCTATATTGTCCACTTATAGTATAGTATCCTGATGATGCATTAGAACTACACGAACTATCACTATACGCTACTGTGGCTGAAAAGAATGAACTTGAGTTAAAATAAAAACTTCCAGAAGAACCGCTACAAACTGTATTTGTACTTTTTTGGCCAAATAGTGAAAAGCAAGCTGAAGAAACAGGTGCTGGTACTGGTGCTACTGGCGTAGGTGCTACTGGCACTGGCGTAGGAGCACTACAGCTTTGAGATGAAGTCATATTATTTTGATTCCAATATCTATAATTAGTTCCATCAGAATAATAACCTATTGGTGCATAAGATGAACAATTAGAATCCGCATATATACTTGTTAAACTACCAAAACCACCTGTATTAGTGTAATAATTAGTACTACTATTACTACAAGCATTGTTTCCTCCGTTGTTACTATAACGTAAAGCAATAAATGCACAAGCTGGTGCAACAGGCGCAGTTGGTTGTGGCGCTGGCACTGGTTGTGGCGGTGGTGCCGCTGGTGCTGGCACTGGCACTGGCACTGGCAATGGGTCAGATGTTGGTGCTGGTACTGGTGCAACTGGAGCTGCTGGAGCCGGTACTGGTTGAGGAGCTACTGGAGCTGCTGGAGCCGGTACTGGAGTTGGTTGCGGTACTGGTGCCGCTGGTGCTGGCACAGGTGCTACAGGCGTTGGTACTGCTGAGGTAGCACCACTAATAGTTAATGTAACATTAGTTGTTGAAGTAGGATATGTTCCACTTATGTTTAAAACCGCTGCAGTTGTTGTTATACCCGTTATTGTAGCAAGAACATTATTATTAGGATCTCCTGTTTCAGCAACAGTTGGATTCACTGAAAATGTTCTTCCAGAGTCTACAGTTATATTTCTAGTAAAGGAAGTAAAAGAAGCACCTGGAGTACCTGTAGCAGAAAATTGCGCAGTATCCATTGTGGCACCTGAAATAGTGTCAACAAAAATAATAGTAATAGATATAGTATTGACATAAAAAGGGTCAAGTTGTTTGTATCCATTTTCTATCTTAGTTAAACCTTTATATAGGTTACCACTAGTAACTTCGTTAGTTCCTTTGTATATTGGCATTATATTACGAAATAAAGTGTATCTGCATCTTTTGATCCTAAAGCAGCATATTGAGCTGCTGTTCCTGTCCAAACTTTAGAATTTGGCACAGCATTTTGATCATCAACTGTTGCTGTTACAGTTGAATTGTTTATTGTGTTAGTTGCTGTTGCTCCTGGGTAAAATGTTTTAACGTCTGGCATAGCTTAAGTTATTAACCAACCAAATGTAGCATTGATATATACAAGGCGTACAGCTTGGTTATTTGTTATTGTTAGTGATTGATTAGTACCTTCTATATTTGCCGCAGCTATTGTGACCGTTTGAGTTCCTACTTTTTTAATAAGAACTTCACCACCATCAGCTGTTACTGTTGCTGGTAATGTTACGGTAAAAGCTGCCGCTTGTTTGCAGACATATATTTTATTAATACCTAATGTAGTATTAGCTGTTATTTCAAAGGCTTGTGCGCCGGATATCCCTAGGAGTCCTGCTGTTGGTAAATCTATTGTTAGTCCCATATTGTTAGTTTAGTATCCATCCGTTAGTTGCACCAGAATAGAATATTTCAAAGGATTGAGTCGATGCATCTAAAACTAACTCTGAAGCTCTCATTATTTTTTCAGAACCATTTGGATTAATAACCCAAACAATAGCAGATTCAGATTCGTAAGCTATAGGTATACCATTAGCATCTAATTGCGACATGTTAGTAAATTTAATACTATTGCCAACTATTCCTATTGGTAAAGTTATAGTTTTATTTGATGAAGTGATAGTGCCTAAAACATAGTGCGTATAATTACTAACTGTTAAACTATCTGTTAATTCTCCACCGTATAAATATCCTTGCTGAAGCGTTACAACGCCATTAGCTGGTGCTGATATTATAAAGTTATCAAAATCAATTGATACAACGGGCACATCAGTATTACCACCAAAAGTATATGTAGCACCATTTGCAGATCCTAAAACACTGAGTGGATTATGAGATAAAGCCTTAGTTGCCGTGTCATAATACACAAAATCTGATTTAACAGCTGTTGGTATGGTTGTTAGTTTAATTACTTCTGAATCAACAACAAACTCACTAGTTGAAATATTTATAGTTCCATAGCCTTGTCTTCCGAATACTGTAATAAATGTAACAACATCATAAGCTACAACTAAGTAAATATTTACTGAAGTGTCTAATATTTGTCCACCAGCTGCCGGAAAAGCAGTTGTATAAGTACTATCAACAAAATATAAACTTTGACCAGAAGGAGTTGCAGCAAAAATAGCAGCGTAGTCTGTTCTATTACCTGAAGACACAGTTATTGATGTAGCACTTTGTGCTATACTCTCTCCTGTTGTTAAAGAAGGTGGTGTCGTTGCTGATTGAAATAATGCACCTGCTGCATTTTGAATACCGTAAAAGAAACGGCCTGTTGTTATTGCTATAGGAGGTCCTGCTAAAGTTTCGCTAAGACCAGGTAAAGCTTCTGCAACACCTGAAGATAAGGCTGGTAAATTAAACCAATTATCATCTACTTTTAGAGATGTTAAATAGCCCTGTGGTGTTAAAGTTCCTTGAGTTGCGTTACCAGATACTTGTTGCTGAGCTAAAGGATTTCCACTGTTATCTTGAAGTTGAACTCCTGAGTTTGACAAAACGCCTCTAGTACCATCTGTATTTATAGCTGTAAAGGTATTTTGGCCCATAATAGTACGACCATCTCCAGAAACAGTATTAGTATCTTTTACTATATCTTGAGTGAATCTAGTTAAATTAGTAACAAGGTTTGAACCAGTTCCTGTTCCTGATACAGTTAAATTACTACTATCAGTACTCATTACAACAGTGTCAGTTCCGTTACCAAACTTTATTGTACTTTCTGATGTTGGTAAATTAATGTTACCATACATGTTTAGATTACTAGGATCAGTAAGCGGCGATAGTGAACCTATAGTTACATCACCTTCTGGAACCTCAATATCTCTTGTTACTTTAAAAGTACCAACAGCTTGCGTCTCTATTCTAGTAGAGCCTGTTAAAAAAGTAAATTCAGTAAAAGCAACTTGACCACCAGTGTAAGGTTCATTAACAGTTACGTTAAACATCCAGTCTGTGTATATAGCAGAACCAGTATTTATATATTGTGTTGCATTTGCCGCGGGGCTTGCGTTAGAAAAATTAGGCGCGTTGAATGAAGTAACCGTACCTGTGTGCGCAACACCACCTATTGTTCCTGACCATGTAGCTGCATTAGCTGCAAAGTCTGCTAGATCATAATCAACAGCAAATTGGCCATTGTTGTAATCTCTTATAATTAAAAAAACTTGGCCTGAACCAAGTGTATTTAAATATATATCTGCTCCTGTATTAACCGTAGCACTTTTTAATACAACATTTGTAAGTGTTGAACCTGACAAGGTTCTTACTAAAGCTCTTTCATAAGCAGTACCTTCTCTATTTACAGTAAGTGCAAAACCAAGAGGTATTGTGTCTGTAATGTTAGCAGGAGATCCTAAATTGATAAAAGCTTTTAAACTGTCTATTGTATAATTTCGTGTAGCTAGCGCTGAGGTCGATGCAGAATCAGTACCAAGTAACTTATCGTTACCTTCTATAACAGAGTCTATTGTATATGTACTGATTTTAGCCATCTTATCCTTTTAATTTAGTTCCACCGCTACCCATTTTAACTTTCTGCGTAATGGGCATACATTGATTAGCGTTAGCAACTTTTCCTTGCTTTATTTCAACCGGTCTAGTAAAAACGTTTTCTGGTTGTATTTTTAATCCTTTTTTCATTTTTTTATTTTTATTATACGTCAGTATCTGTTATTAATGCATGCACCACTCCATTGGCTGTACCTGTAGTTGTCCAAAATTCAAAAGATTGAGCTAAAATTCCTTCGTTCCATACAATCATTTGATAATCCTGTACGGTTATAGTTCCTTTTGTATTTGATGGATAAACTGGTACATCATAAACTAAATTATCAGGATCAGTGTCATAATAATCATATGTTATGGTAGTCACTTTATTAGCACCTAAATAAGGTGTAGTAAAAGTTATGGTTTTGCCAGTTATTGAAAAATCTAATCCTTCAAGTAATGTTGTAGCTGCAACTGATGAAGATTCTACTGCTATAGTGGCTCCTTGGCCTGATATTGGCGTAGGACTTGCGCCTGGTATAGTAGCTGTTGTTTGAGAACCATCAGCTACAGTTAATCCTAATGGAAATTCTGTGTATTTATAAGCACCTGCGCACATTCTTTTTCTAAGTACAACACCTTCTAGTGTGGCATTGACCGTTACAGTAAAACTGTTTATAGGTGCGCCTGTTTGCGTGTTGACTGTTGTAGTCATTGGTATTAATGCCATTTTTATTTTTTTTGTTTGTTAAATTCTTTTATAGCTTGGCTGTATACTTTATCTATATACGTTTCACGCTTCATTATTTTGTTTCTACGTGCTGAAGTTGGTAAATCTTCTTGATCTATTAAGATACGATATATTTTATTTATAAGCATTTTACCTTTTCTACTTACTTTATATTTATTATGATCACCTTTTCTTCCACCACCGTCATGAGATTTGTCAATCCAGCCATTTTTCTGTAATCTATAGAATCTATCTTTATCCCAAGTGTAAAACAATGTACCTGTTTTAAAATCATCTATAGTAAAATACATGATTGGGTCTAAATAAAATAAAAGTTCCAAATCAGCAACGCTTAAGTTATTGTTTTGCACTGCCCATCTGGAAACTAATCTATAGTATTTTAAAAAATCGACTTTAACCTCTCCTCTTTGGATAAAATCAGATCTTTCCATTACATTAAAGCTACGACATCTCTAACTTGAATAACTTTTAGTAATTCATCGCCTTTTTCAACAGGAAAGCCTGCTACACGGTCGTAGAGTATCTTCTGATCATTTTTAAGAAGCTTAGATCCAGAAGATATAATAACTGCCTCTCGGTACCTAATGTCTTCTCTATGCTTCTCTGTAAGCTCCAAACCACCTTTTGTTACTTTAGTAGTTTCTTGCGTTTCTTTTATGATTATGTAATTATTTATAGCCTCCATTATTCTCTTACGTTTGAAATTACACAATCGGTTGACAATATTGTAGTAGCTACAGATATGGCATTATTAAGCGCGCTCTTAGTTACAAGAAGCGGATCTATAATACCAGCATCAATCATAGTTTTTTTAGAGCCACTTGTAACATCTATTCCTTCACCCCATTTATCAAGAGTGTAGTCTTTAGGTTCCAAGCCTCCGTTTTTCAATATTTTTGTATATGGTGCTGCTAATGCATCTTTTAATACGTTTAGCCCAGCTAGTTCGCCAGCATTAAGCTCATGCTCCCAGTCCATTGTTGCTGCATATGCTAATGCAGCGCCTCCGCCTGGTAGTATGCCTTCTTTCCTTGCAGCTTTAACTGCATGGATAGCATCATCTACTCTGTCTTGTTTTTCTTTTAACTCTACATCAGTATCAGCACCTACATGTATAATAGATACTCCGCCGCAAAGTAAAGCCAGTCGATCGTTCAAATGCTTAGTAAGCACATGGTGATCTTCTTTCTCAAGAGCAGTTTTTAAATATTTGATACGTTCTAATGCTTCTTCAGATTTTTCCTGAATAACTAAAACTGTACCTTCTTTATCGGAGATAGCTTTATCAGCTTCTCCTAACATGTCGGGGGTTATCGCATCAAGCGAATCCCCGAGGCTTTCGTCAAAAACTTTAGCCCCGACAAGCAATGCTAGATCTTCAAGTATGTCCTTACGCTTAAGTCCGAAGCTAGGTGGATCTATTACATTGACCTTAATATTGCCCTTAACCATGTTCATCGCTAATGCCGTAAGTGGCTGCGACTCTAGGGGAGCAATAAGTAGTATGCTACGATTTGACTTAATAGCATGCTCTAAGATGTCCTGAATTTTTCTTACATTAGGTATATCTGTTGCACTTATAAATACAAGAGGTTTATCTAATTCTGATATTTCTTTTTCTTTATTAGTATGAAAGTGATTAGATCTTGATGAACTAGATAGTTTTGTACCATCTACGGTTTCAACGTGGGTATCACTATTTGACGATGTTTCCATAGTTACTATACCGTTGTCTCCAGCGGATCTAAAAGCTTTAGCAATTAACTCACCTAATTCTTTGTCATTGTTAGTAGATATTATAGATACATCATCTAATTTTTTATCATCTACATCAATAGCTTTTGATTCAAGTAATCCAATTACATTGTCTTTAAATTTATTGATACCACTTTTGATATCTCTAAATGAATAGTTTTCTCCTTTCAACTTATGATAACAGTCAATAATAGCCTGAGTTAGTACTATAGAGGTGGTGGTACCATCCCCTGCTATATTGGCTGTCTGTTGCGCTGCCTGCTTCATCATTGATGCACCTAAGTTTTCCACTGGATTCATCAACATTATAGAATTAGCTACAGTTACTCCGTCTTTAGTTACGTACGGATTACCGAAATCATCTTCTATTACTACAGTCCTACCGCTTGCTCCTAATGTAGAGCTAACAGCAGCAGCTATTTTATTTATACCTTTTACTAATTTATCTTTTGCCTCACCGTCAAAGTGTAATGCTTTAACAAGCTTTGGGCCTCCGAATTGTGCCATTTAATTTAATTTAATTTGATTTTATTATTTTAGCAATTCCAGCGTCGCCTAGCGGCTCTACCTCTTTCGCCATTCCAACTTTTAGATC
>Ga0307984_1000944_pt1 | contig 12347 bp, 13 predicted proteins | sample EllFjometageno78_FD_203169 | JGI IMG/M metagenome (GOLD analysis project Ga0307984, IMG submission 203169) | Marine microbial communities from Ellis Fjord, Antarctic Ocean - #78 | ecosystem: Environmental > Aquatic > Marine > Unclassified | place: Southern Ocean | collected 2014-10-09 | reverse complement strand
CTCGCTGGGGCAGTTCGGCGGCGCCTTTGAAATGACTCAAATTCGGCCGCTCAACTTCTATGTTTTGGGCTTCTGTGCCTTCGAGTCGTAGGACCTGTGCCAATCCGAGGCGGGCAATGTCGAGCTGCCCTTGGGCAGAGACAATGCTTGACTGGTCTCCGGCGAGCTGGGCTCGGATGTCGAGCAGGTCACCTTCTGCAGCAGCTCCGGCGTTGACCAGTCGCAGGACGCGTTCCGCCTGCTCGGACGTGCTGGCTTTGTTGGAACGTGCGATTTCGAGCTGGTCTTGGGAAAAGAGCAGCCCTAAAAAGGCATCTGCCACCTGCATGGCCACAGCGTTCCTCGTGCTTTCAAGGTCCTCCTGTGCACCGATCAAGGATTCTGCTGCCCGGTCGATGCTTAGTTGCATGGATCCGCCAGCATACAAGGTGATGCCCGAGCCGACGCTCATGCTGTTGCTGCGAATGCGGTTGGACGCAAAGGTGTTGGTGAAGGGGTCCACACGCTGGCCCCAGTTATATCCATGCGAAGTGCTTGCATTAAGCGAAGGCAGTCGGGCGCCCTTTGCGTCAGATAAATCGAGCCCGCCAAGGTCAAGCGTTAATTCGCTTTGGGCGATGCTTAAGTTCTCTAACTGAGCGTGTTCTATGGCCCGGTCAAGCGACCATGGGGACTGAGCCGAAAGGGAAGAAGGGCAGCAGAAGCTGAATAAAGCGGTGGCAGCCAAGGCCCACAGACCTGTGTTAATACGTCCCAACATGCAGAAAATTTGCTGTGAAATTAGCGATAGAATCCGGGCGATCCGCGGCCCGCTTGCCAATCAATGCAATTGAATGGAGCAGATTTCCTTTTAAGCCAATTCCCGGCGGCGCTTCCAAACGAACCAGCCGATGCTCGCCAGCAAGATGTAGGGAATCAACATGATGTACATGATGCCGTTGTTTAGCCCTTTTCCGATGCTTCCGGCCGCAGCGCTGTCTTCAGCAACGGCCTTGCACATGACGCATTGGGCATTCATTCCTAGCGTGAGGACAAGCAGGGCAAACAGCAACAATGCGGTCTGGATCCAATGCGGTCTACTCATCACGGGGGCGTTCATCAATTCAGTACGGATAGTAAGGCGAGATCATGAGGTAGACGACGACCCCAGTTGCGGTCACATATAGCCACAGTGGCCAGGTGTATCTCGCTATTTTCTTGTGGCGCTCCACATTGCCCTGTAAGCCACGGACGGTTGTCCAAAGCGCCAGCGGTATGATCACGATCGAAAGCAAAATATGCGTGAGCAAGATGAAGAAGTACACCGAACGGATGGCGCCCTCACCACCGAATGGGGTGGACTCGGTTGTTGCGTGGAATATTACATAACTCACCAAGAAGAGCAAGCTCAGTGTCAAAGCGCCCAGGTTCAAGTTCCGGTGTAGGGTGATCTTTTTGCGGCGGATGGCCAGGAAAGATGCGACTAGACAGAAGAAGGCCGTGCCATTGAACAGGGCGTTCAGCCGAGGCAGTTGGTACATCTTGGCTGCCGTTTCAGGGTCTAAGTCAGCCGCAGGCGGAATGGCAAAAAGCAAGGCCACCACCACCGGAATCGCGATCGAAAGCGTCCAAACCAAGCGGGTCAAACCGCGGTTGTTTTGCAGGAGTTTCATGGGGGTCTTTACTTTTCAGAGTTGCCGATGAGCGATGCCAAGTCGATGATCAGTTCGTTCATCTCTAGGGTAGACGTTCCGTCGTAAACACCTCGAATGTGTCTTCCTCGGTCGATCAGCAGCACCTGGTCAGAGTGGAAAAAACCGCCCTCTGCCGTGTCGCTAGCCAGGGCTGTCAAAAAGTAGCCCTCCTGCAGATGCGCATATAGATCCGACTTCTTGCCGGTAAGGAATACCCATTCGTCTTGCGTGACATCAAGTCGCTCGGCGTAAGACCTCAGTCGCTCGGGCGTATCGCGTAGAGGGTCTACCGTATGACTGATGATGACGACTTCACGCCGCCAGCCTTGGGCTATCGCCTCATCATTTACGCGGGATAGTTGGCTTGAAATGGCGGGGCAAATTGTGGGACAATGCGTGAAAAAGCAATCGACAATCTGGACACGGTTGTGCAAGTCACGATGCGAAAATTCGCTTCCATTTTGAGCGGTGAAAGCAAAGGATGGCACGGTGTGGTAAAGGGTGTCGACAGACCCATCGGCCTGCGCTATGGCCTCCTTGGGGCCATAGTAGGGGAGGTCTTGCGGCGCATGAGTTGCTCCGCCGGAATCGTTCAAACTACAGCTCGGTAGCGAGATGAAGAGACTTACAAGACCCAAGGCAACAGTAGAAAAATGGATGGTCTTCTTCATAGTTCTGAAAGTTTTTTGTACTTCTTCAGGAGGGCGATATCCTCGACGGCCTCACCAATTTCATGCTCACTGCTGGCGAGATACTTCTGGCGTACATATCCGTGGGAGTCCACCAAGAATAATGTAGCGACATTGTAGGGGTCGTTCACGTCCCGGTCGAGCAAAAAGCTTTCGGCGATGGCCTGGTCTATTTCCAGCGGATTGCCTGTCAAAAACATCCACTTTCTGGGCGCTCCATTGTATCGCGTATTGCGGGAGATATAGGCCTGTAAATCTTCCAGCCGATCGATTTCAGGCCGCAGTGAAAAGCACAGGGTGCCGACATCGCTCTCATTGCGATATTTCCAATTGGGCCACAGCAATTGTTTGGTCATATTGGCCAAATGCGGGGTGGTGGCAGAATCGATGGAGAAGAAGGCCGTCAACCAAATGGTTCCAAGCAGGGAATCGCTGTGGACGGTCTCACCGAACTGGTCGATCAGTTCGAAATCTGAGAGGTGCAAAGCCCCCTCGGAGGATTCGATTCGCTGGCCAGTTGCGTCGAAATACCCCAGATTTCCAAAGGAATGGGTTCCGCATTTTCCGAGAAGAACGAGTAATAGCAGCGGGAACCCGGGGACACAGATTACCAACAGAGCATTGCGCCACCGCATGTTGCGCCCTTAGTGCATCAAGTTGTCGATGGCCATATTGGCAAAGCCCTCGGTCAACGCGATGTAGGTCAAGTAGAGAATGAAAAGCACATACGGCGCGACAACGGCGTTGCGCAAGTTTTTCTGTTCATCTCCCAAGTGCATGAACGACATGACAATGTATCCGGCTTTGACCAAAGTCAATGCCACAAAGGTCCATTTGATTGCGGTCCATGTGAAGGTGTCGCCCCGCTTAAACATAACCCCCATAGCCACCTCAACTGCGGTGATTAGAGAGAGCAAGATGGTGACGAAGTAAATCTTCTTGCGAAGAATTTTCCCGTGGGCGTCGTCGTGGTGCGCATTTAGCGCGTAGCTGTCATTGACAATGAGGTCGTCTCGCTCCATGAGAAATCAGATCAAATCAGGTAGAAGAAGGTGAAGACGAAGACCCAAACGAGGTCAACGAAGTGCCAATAGAGGCCGACTTTTTCGACCATCTCGTAATGCCCTCGCTTGTCCATCACTCCCTTCAATACCATGAAGAATATGATGATGTTGATGACAACACCGGAGAAAACGTGGAATCCGTGGAACCCTGTGATGAAGAAGAAGAAATCGCTGAAAGCTTGTTGCTGCGCGTATTCGCTTTCTTCGAGGTTGGCACCAAAAGTGTAGCTGTCGCTGCGCGATTCCCAGAGCTCGTACATCTTGAAGCCCTCAACATGGGTTTCACCGGCGACGTATTTATTAATGGTCAGCTCGTGCAATTCCACAACGTGGCCATGGTCACTGTGGTCAGTCAAACTAACGTGGCCGTGCCCTGCTTCCAGAACAACCTGGGCATTACCGTTGAGGTGCTGCTCCATCAAATGGCCGAAGTGGTGGTCCATGTAGACCACGTCACCGGCTTGCATTTGGTAGGTTATGCCATCGTCTCCTTCGACAGTGACGGGGTGTTCCAGCAAGAAGCCACCTCCACCACCGTGGATAAAGTGAGACCACTCCCAGGCCTGAGACCCGAGAAAAAAGGCACCGCCAATAATGGTCAATCCCATCCACTTGAGGACACTTGTGCGGTCGTTCCGGTGGCCGGCCTCAACTGCAAGCACCATTGTCACCGAACTGATGATCAAGATGAAGGTCATCAAGGCCACGTAAATCAACGGGTATTCCCCGTCTAGACCAGGCAAGGCACGGAAAACCTGTTCGGCTATGGGCCAGGGCTCCGTACTCGATGCACGGGAAAAACCATAGGCTACCAACAGCCCACCAAAGGTGAGTGCATCAGAAACCAGGAAAAACCACATCATCATTTTTCCGTACGTCACCCCGAAAGGTGAACGGCCGCCGCCCCAAAGGGCTTCTTTTGACATATTCTTGTTTGTCTCGTCAGACATTGAGGACGCTGATTTTCAGCCGCAATATTACGGCGACTTCGCACAGGTTTAGAAGATCAAAAACAGGAAGGCAAACAGGTAGAGCCAGAGTCCGCCTAAGAAGTGCCAATAGATTCCGCACGTTCGAAGTTTCAAGGTATCGTCTTTGTGTATTTTTCCCCCCATGACGCGAGCGATAGTGACCAGCACGTAAGCCAGTCCTAGCAGGAGATGCAGCAGGTGTATGAACACCATAATCGCAATATATGAGCCCGCACTGTTGGTCATATTTGAGATGCGCAAGCGTAAATCTTGTGTCCTCAAAACGTCGTCCTCAGCAAATAGTTTTTTGCTAACGGCATCGAATTGTAGCGTTTGACCGTTGCGTTTGATCACGTAGTCCTCGCCGTAGACGGCCGGTCCTTCGAGCACCGTCCCCAAGTCGTTCCACCGGTAGGCTTTCTGCCCATCTTCGGTGAGGTCTACACTCCAGCCCATACCTAGTTCTTGCAGGCCACTCCAGCTTTTGATTTGTGCACCGGTAAATGCCAATCCCAAGACGAACACCAGCCCGAGGTAGATCGCCCCGGCACTTGCTCGCCCGCGCTTCAGCGACTTCAGGCTGAGCCACATCATTGCAGAACTTGCGATAATCAGCAGATTCGATATCCAGAACCACGTGGTGGGCTGCAGGTCGATCCAAAATTGGCCTGCATTGCTGACAATGTAAGCGGACGTGAATCCGGAGAAGAGCATGATGACCGCAAAAAGAATGAAGTACATGAGCATCTTTTTGGTGCGCTCGCGGACTTCGGGGCCGAGGCCTTCGAATACGGTTTTTGGGTAGGAGGTAGGCTTGGTTTCAGACACGGAAAGTTGATTCGGTGATGCTTAGTGAACGATGTGGAATGTCAGTTGATCTTGTCCAAGACGTAGATGATCTGAACCAGGGGCAGGTAGATGAAGCTGGCAAACATCAAGCGTTTGGCATCTGCAATCTCGAGGCTGCGCCACAACTTATAGCCGCAATAGGCAAAGCCAGATCCAGCAATAATGCAGATGACCAGGGCGAGATTTCCCACCATTTCGTAGCCGGGCAATGCCCACGGTAACATGCTCGCGGGGATGGTGAACAAGCTGTACAAGAAGATTTGGCGGGCAGATCGCTTGGTGCGGCCTTCTGCGAAGGGCAGCATTTTGTATCCGGCCTTCAGGTAGTCGTGGTGCAGCACCCATGCGATGGCCCAGAAATGGGGGAACTGCCACATGAATTGGACTGCAAATAAGGTGCCTGGTTCAATGCCGAAATGCCCGGTAGCCGCAACATAGCCGAGCATGGGAGGAATGGCGCCTGGGACGGCACCGACGAAAACGCTCAAGGTGGAGCGTGATTTGAGCGGGGTGTAAGCCAGGACATAACTGACCAATGCCAGTACCCCCAGCCAGCCCGCGAGGAGCCCTAAATCGAAGAGGGCTGCAAGGCCTACAATACCTGCCGAACTTGAAATAATCACCGCTTTCTGGGTTGACATGCGGCCGGTCGGAAGCGGCCGGTTTTTTGTCCGGTCCATCAATCCGTCTTGCTTCTTTTCCAGCACTTGGTTGAAGCCGTTCGATGCGCCGGTCAATAGAAAACCACCAACGGTCAATTCTATAAATTCAATGAAACCAATGCTGTCACTGCCCATGAACCAACCGAGCACAGCGCTGAGGACCACGAATGTTCCCAATCGAAGTTTGAATAGGGTGGCGATGTCTTTCATGTGAAAAGTTGGACCGGTTTGCCCTGCGAAATTGCGACATTATTTGGCAGGTCCTGCGAAATGATGTGCCCAGCTTTTGCCAATTCGTGATGAGGTGTTACCAATTGGGTGACCTCAGGGGTGTGCCCATGCGGAGCCCGATCATAATGGTAGCCGTGGATTCACGTGAGCCCTCGATTCCGCCGATGCGGTGGGTGACTTGCCGTGCTGTTACGGCGGCAAATAGGGTGGCTATTTCACCTCGTTCTCCCCACGTCAAGGCGTGTCCCAGTTCTAGCCAACCGAAAGCCAAAGCCCGCGTTTTACCTTCAAACCATGTGGCTGTTTCACTGATGCGATCGTCGTCTCCATTTATGGGTTGGCTTCCTTGTTCGCCCCTGAGTGAGCCGCTGACAAGAGCCGTGAGGGTCCACGCTTGTCTGCGCTGCTCGAGCTCGAATTGGGCCTCCACAAAATGTGCGCCCAGCGGGTGGGCAACAGGCGTTTCGCCCTGCACCCAGGACTGGGCGCCAGAACTATGGGCATATGTGTAGGGGCGCACAGCCGAGAGTTCAGCTTGGATATGCCCTCGCCGGAGCCCCCAATGCAGGCCTCCGAGCAGGCCCCATTGGTTGCCCCACCAACTGTCGCCCGCCATTAGATGAGCGAGCAATAGTTCGTCGAGGATGAATTGGCCGTACAAATAGCGTGGGGGAGCGGGCAGAATGGAGATGACTGGGCCAGTGGCGTGGCGCCGTGCTATATCGCCCGCCGGGGCAAGGTCGAGCCGGAATTCACCTCCCACCATGGCGTTGTCTGATGACCCTTGCGCGTATTCTGTCGGGCGTAGAGCTGCGATCGGCACGAGGTAATGGGGCTCGAACCACCGGCCCGAACCACCGTCGATGGGCCAGACTACGGCGCCCCACAACGCGAACTCCAAACGATGCCCGATGCGGAGTGTGACCCGCTGAGAAACAGCGAGCCGTTCAATGGAACTGCGGTAGGGGTCGCCTGCGGAGAACTGGATGGGCCTAGGCGACGAGGCGCTGAGCGCTTCGATGCGGTGGCGGTAGGCAATCCGTCCGCCATCAATTTCAGTCTGAGCAAAAGGAGCTGGGGCGGTGTGTCCCCCTCGGAATAACGAGCGCAGGCCATAGCCATCGTGGAGGGTGTCCCGACCCGCTGTGAATCGGATGGAAGGGGAGACTTGAACGGATGCGCGCAAACGGTGACGTCGAGCTCCGGTACCGTCTTCTAACAATATGCGGTCGTATCCCGCGGCAAAAAGCGCGTCGGCTCCGGGCGCTTGGAGCCTTGCATACTCCATGGCGATGTCCACTTTAGTCGTGGGTGTGTGGACTTTAATTGTAGCGGATCCAGATAAGGCCGGCTTGATCTTTCCGAAGGAGGACGTGCTAAACCCAATTTGTGATTGGGGGGATAGCGAAAGGGCCAGCGTGGAGCTTGTATCGGGATTTTGAAGAGCGTCCTCGAACTCGGCAGAAGCAAATACCGGATTCTCGGACGGCATCAAAATGACGGCAAGGGCTGTAAGCTTTAGTGCAACTGCCCTTCCCGGTGTAATACTCATGAATCCCTTTGAGCGGAGCGCTTGCTTTTTGCCGCCCGAAAACGCACTGCGACATTGATAGACACCGGAAGGAACAGGGCGCCGCAAAACTGGGTGGCAAAAGCCACGTTGGGCTGGCCTTGAGGCAGCCAGAAATACAGGCCGATTATGGCGACGGTGTACAGGTGCACGGTGAGGGCTGTGCCCTTGTGGCCGAGTCCGAGTCCCATCAGGCGGTGGTGCAAATGGTTGCGGTCTGCGCTTAAAGGAGACTTTCCACGCAAAATGCGAATGGCAAATACGCGGAGGGTGTCCACCAAAGGATAGGCCAGGAATGACATTACCAGAACCGGAATGGACAAGCTCTGCATGGCGACCGGGGTGGTGCCGGTAGGAGTCGCCATCATGCGCATGGAAAAGGCATAGATGCAGACGCCCAAAACCAATGAGCCATTGTCTCCCATAAAGATGCGTGCAGGGCTGGTGTTGAAAATTGTGAAACCGGCGAGCGTACCGGCCAAAGCAAAGGCAAGGAAGGAAAAACCGGGCTGACCTGAGACAAGAAACCAGGTCCCGAACCCGCCGCAAATGAGCAGGCCGTACCCGCCTGCCAATCCATCGATTCCGTCGATCAGGTTGATGGAATTGACCACCACGATATAGACAAACAATGAAAAGAAAACGCTCACGGCATAGGGCAGATTTCCAATGCCAAACAGTCCGTCAAACCCTTCAACCCTGAGATCTGCACCCAAGACCATTACGATCCCCACGGCCAAATGGACCAAGAGCTTCCTCCCCGGTGTGAGGCCCTCCATATCGTCGATCAGTCCCGTGATCATCAGTACTGTGGCAACAGCAGTGAGTTTCATTAGGGGCATGATTTCCACTGAAGTCGGATGGGAAAACAAGCCAGTTACAATCAAAGTGCCGGAAAAAATGACGAGCCCGCCCAAAAAAGGCACGGCTTCAGTATGGAGCTTTCGACCACCCGACGGGGCGTCTACAAGGCCCCAACGATGGGCGATTCGTATGACTACAGGGAGCGTAATCATAGCGAATAGAAAGGCTGAGAGGAAGGCCATCATCTAGGCGTCGAATATCAGTAGCTGAAGTATGTCCTCGACGTGGGTTGGTATGATTATTATCACCACTCGCTGAGCCAAGTTTCGGAACGATTCCGAGGGTAAATACGGGCGTATTTGCCTGCGAGATACAGTCTTGAGGTGGCTTAGGAAGCGTCCTACAGATTTAGGTCAATACGTCTTGCGTCCATGCGAGATGTGCGAGCTGAGGCCAACGCTCCACCAAGACTCCTCATTCCATGAGGCGGCGATGGCAGTCATTTGGAATGGAGCGTGGTCCCACGGCATCCAGTTGATTTGGGCCGTTACGCCAATGCGGCTTGTTGCCCGTGTTAACTCGGCTGAGGCGCTCCAGCGCCCTTGATGCCAGGCGATGCCGGCGATTTGGCTTCGCGTGAATAGACTGTCACTGGCATTCCACCATCTTGCCGGGCCGGCACCCATGGGAGGTTCAACCGTTTGGGCAATGGCTCCCTTGCCCGAATTGCCCTCCACCCAAAGGTTCCAATGCTCGTTGCTATACGCCGTACCGAAAACAAGGCGGTGGTGCTGCGGGGAATGGGCCACTTGCCCGTACATCGCCAGACCGCTCGTCCAGCTGACTTGCGCGTTGATTCCATTCCAGTGGTCTGAACGCTTGTCGGCGAGCTGGGGCCAAAACCCGAGATCGGCAATGCATTCAGCCGTGGAGCGCTCTTGGGTTTTGAACAGGCGACCGGTCATGGCTGTCACGGAGAGAGCTGGTCCTGTTTGCGGAGCGTAAGCGTAGCTGATAGCGCGAACTGCTAGCCCCATCGGCGCGTAGCGTCCCTCGCGCACCCCGTCGGCGGGCAAACGTTCTAAGCCTTGCAGCCGCCGCTGTAAATAGTGCAGCGTCCATCTCGGTGTCAAATCCCAGGCCAATTGTAGATAGGGTGCGGGTGCCACTTCATCGCTGAGCAGTGCGTTGTATATCGCCGGTCCGATACGCTGTGATCCCAGTCCCCACTGAATTTCCACCCGCTTGGACGCGTCAAACTTGAACCAGGCCGAGCTTTGGCTGTGGTCGATATTCAGTAGGCCGTCTTGGTCCGTGGAAATTTTCCCCCGGCCCATGCCTGGGTACCCTCCGTGCAGCGCCGTCCAGTCGGCAGGTGGGCCGGCGGGCTGTCGTTGCATTTCGAGCAAAGTGCCGCCGAAGTCGATGCGGTCGTCAATTCGGCCCGCCCAACGCGCGCCCCGTACGTTGTCGAATCCCGTGCCTGCGCGAATATCTAGGATGGGATCGACTGCCAGTTGCAGCGAGCCTGCACCGGGTCGATCGGCGGGTTCGGTGAACGACTTCAGGTAGAGCAGGTGCATCCACGGTCCGCCAATCGTGTCGGTGGACAGGGTTTGCAAGTCGGCCGGTCCAATGAAGCAGCCCGCCTGGGTCGCGCCCGTTGTAGGCGGGTAAATCTGAGCGATGGCCGACTGATCGCAGAGGCCGAACCCGAGCAATACTGATAAAACGGCTCTATACAGCGTGCTCAAAGGCGTTGCAATTCAGGGCTGGCCTGGTAGCCAGAGATGACGGCGCGCAGCCCGTCTTCCAGTTCGATTTTATGATGCCAACCTAGCGCGTGGATGCGGCTGCAGTCGAGCTGCTTGCGCGGCGTACCGTCCGGCTGTGCTGTGTCCCAGAGAATGCGCCCCTCGAACCCAGTCAGCCGGGCGATGAGGTCAGCGAGTTCGCGGATCGGAAGATCCACGCCTGTACCGACATTCAAGTGGAGGGCATCGTCATATCCCGCCATCAAAAAGAGGCAGGCGGCAGCCAAGTCGTCCACGTGTAAGAATTCGCGCCGGGGTGCTCCCGAACCCCAGCAAGTCACCTGCTCGTCGCCCTGCATTTTCGCCTCGTGGAACCGGCGGATCAGCGCTGGGATGACGTGGCTGCTGGTGGGGTGGTAATTGTCGCCGGGCCCGTACAAGTTCGTGGGCATGGCGGAAATGAAATGCGCGTTGTGCTGTTTTCGGTAGGCGTTGCAGAGCTCGATGCCTGCAATTTTTGCCAATGCATAGGCGGCGTTCGTCGGCTCCAACGCTCCGGTCATTAGCGCTTCCTCGACGATGGGCTGATCGGCAAATTTTGGGTAGATGCAAGAAGATCCCAAGAAGAGGAGCTTCTCTACGCCGGCGCCATGGGCAGCGTGGATCAAACTCGATTCTATCATCAAGTTATCGTAGAGGAAGTCAGCGGGTTGCTCGGCGTTGGCACGGATGCCTCCGACTTTGGCTGCGGCCAAAAATACATGGGTGGGCCGCTCGCGGGCCATCATCTTGCGAACTCCCGCGGGGTCACGCAAGTCCAATTCATCCGAGCTGAACACGATCGGCTCCGGGAAGCCTTGATCGTCAAGCGCCCGAACAATGGCCGAGCCGACCATGCCCCGATGTCCAGCGACATAGATGCGCGCGTCTTGCCTGTCAGATGTGAGGGAAGCGAGGGGAATTGGCATGATTATGAGTAAAATTAGGGGTAAAGTCGGTCAAGTCGGTCCGCGGCCCCAGCGGCGGGCAAAGGCGGTAGACAGTGCATTGAATGCGAGTACGAGGCCGATGATGGCGGCGCCGGGAATCAGTGCTAAATGGGGGGTTCCGGTGAGAATTGCGCCATAATGCGCACGAATAATATTGCCCCAAGACGGCATAGGTATTTGGGCGCCAATGCCCAGGAAGCTGAGGCCCGCCTCGATAAGAATAGCCGCTGCAAAATTGGCTGCTGCCACGACGGCAATAGGGCCTGAGATATTGGGCAGGATGTGGCGGAAGAGGATGCGCGGTGTGCTGAAGCCCAAGACGCGACCTGCTTCGACCCACTCGAGGTTCTTGACGGCCATGACCTGGCCGCGGACGATGCGCGCAACGTCGACCCACATTGTCAGGCCCACCGCGACAAATACCTGCCAAAATCCCTTGCCAAAGGCCAGGGTAATGGCCAGCACCAGTAGGAGCGTGGGGATGCTCCACATGACTTGCAGGAGCCATGAAATGGCGGCGTCGATGCGGCCGCCGTGGTATCCAGCTAAAGCACCGAGCGGCACGCCGATAATCAGGCTGATCAAGACCGCGAGGAAGCCCACTGCGAGAGACAGCCCGGCGCCAGCTAGAAGTCGGCTGAGGAAATCTCGCCCAAATCGATCGGTTCCCAGCCAGTGTTTTCGGGTGATCTGCTGCCCATTAGCCGCCGTAAAGTGAGCCGTAGTACCTGGTTTCAAATGGGCCAACTCGAGATGCTGATCGTTGGCATATGGCGTGGGGTCAGGGCGAATACTGGGCCCAAGGAGGGCGATCAAAATCCACATTCCAATCCATAAGCTGCCCAGCAGGGCCGGAGGTTCAGAACGAAAAAAGGTCCAGAGAGCGCGCATGAATTCTGGGGACAAGTTCGGTTGAAATAACGTGGGCTGCCCAGTCAAATCCTGCGGCCTTTCCACGTGGGCCGCTGGATGAAGCCAGCGAGCCCCGGCAGTACAATCATCCAGGGGTGTAGAAATATCAGCGCAATCCAAGCGGTGGGGTTCCGGCTCGCCCGCAGATCAAACCAGCGGGCTACGGGCCAGCTGAACGC
>Ga0307984_1000943_pt1 | contig 12356 bp, 7 predicted proteins | sample EllFjometageno78_FD_203169 | JGI IMG/M metagenome (GOLD analysis project Ga0307984, IMG submission 203169) | Marine microbial communities from Ellis Fjord, Antarctic Ocean - #78 | ecosystem: Environmental > Aquatic > Marine > Unclassified | place: Southern Ocean | collected 2014-10-09 | reverse complement strand
TCTGGTGCAAGGCTATCTCCGCTCCAAAACTCGCTCATACTCCACATGCCCCAATTAAGCAGATACATATATTCTTTATAAGCAAGCTCTGCTTGTTCTGTGTTAGTTGCCCAACTAGGTGCATAACCACTTGGATCAAATTTACTCGCGGCAATAGCTTCTGCCATTGCAAGATGTAGCTTTGTAGTTCGCCATTGTGCATTGTTAGATGCGTTCCAATTCATATCAACTTCGGAACCAGGAACAGCACCATATATGCCAAACAAATGTATAGTATGAAATAAGTGTTCTACCATTTCTTCAATGTCGTTATCACTAGTTGAAGGTGATGGTCCTGATGAATTTAGATACCATACCATATCGTTGGTCATATGGCTATCTAAGAAAGCCTGGTATCCAGTATAGCTTGAAATGCCATCGTCAGTTAAGAAGTTTGGAGTATAGCTTGCACCCCCGCCATAAGCAACTCGTTGAGCTGTTGGCATTCCTGCGTGAACTGTTCCTGTAGCACCTGCTAATGTTGCAATAAGATTTTTTTGATAACGAAGGTTAATACTAGCACCAGTTGGGTCTATTAATAGTTTTACTACTTGTGCAGTTTTCTCTGCCCATATATCTGGTACTGCTGTTTGTCCACCTACTGCTCCTGCAACAACAATCTTTAATCCATGTGATGTAACTTGTCTATCAAACACTGCGCCATTTGTACTGTTAGCGGCAAGTGTTGTGCTAATATAATCGCTAGTGTTTTCCATAATAAATTCTGGATGATCAATTTGTAATCCACTATCTTGAATAACTACATCAACTCCGTGCCCGTCTAGTACGTAGGGCATAGTTGCGCTAGTAGTAGTTCCAGTACCGTATTGGTTTTCTCTAATGCTGTGTCTTATTTTACCCCAGTCGTAGTACTCGCCTGAATCACTAGTACTTTTATTAAAAGTTCCAGTTTGTATTGCAGTCAGTCCAATCTGAATATCTGTTCTAACTTCTGGAGGTAACTGTACATCGAGCACTCTTGAATCATTGCGTAGAGCTTGGGCTTCATCGTTAGTTAGTGCGTAGTGCGTGTTTCTTTGTGATGCAGGTCTAGCGTTTTCAACACCAACAATACGTTGAGGAATATCTCCACCGCCTGTTTCTGCAATCATCTCTTGGTTAAATGCAGTGTAGTCTACATCCTTATGTAAGGTTACAATATACTCACGTTCAGTCATGTACTATCCTTTAATGTAAGTCTACCCAAGCGCCACCAGCGTAGCCTTGGAATTTATTTGTAGTTGTATTGTAAATGGTATCGCCATTTACTCCTGTAAGAGCGTTGCGTTCAGCAGTTGTAAAACTTGCTAGTCTTAGTGGACTTTGTGTAATCTTAACAGCGTCTTCAGCAATAAATTCAATTGAGCTTGCACTTGTAATCTGTGGAACTCCTGTTCCTGTGCCTTCAAAACTTTCTGCTTGCAATGATCCTGTTACGATCATATCGTTTTGTACTGTAAGATCGCTACTTAATACCATTGCTGGCGTTACTGTAATTGCACTAGAATCGTCTGTATCGATTATGCTAGAACTAAATGTAAAGTTCCCAACTGATTCACCGCCTGCCGCGTTAGTCCAAATGCCTCCAACGTATTTTATTACTTGGTTTGCCAACGGGGTGTTAATACTTACATCAGACAGTGTAGTGATACTAGTTGATGTTAAGTTTGCAAGATAGCCTGAGTCGTTTGTAAATGAACTTACTGCTGTGGGCTTTCCTGATAAGTCAGCATATGCTCCTGTAGTTGCTACTGTTGCTAGTGTAGGTGTGCCTGTAACATTTGAGTATTGTACTCCTGTAATATTTGCACCACCGCCGTAGAAGTTAGTTGCATAAGCGTTTAAATAAACATTGTTGCTTGCGCCTAAGTTATATGTACTAGTTGCAAAAGGTGTAACATTACCAAAGCTAACACTATCACTTACTTCAGAGCCGCCTGCTAATACTTGACTAAGTGTAAGTCCTGTTAAACTTGCACCACTACCAACAAATGATGTACCTTTTATATCGCCTGCTACTGTTAATTTGTGTGTAGGGGCAACATCAAATATACCAATGCGTTGCGTACCTGTATCAATATACATTGCTGATACTGTACCGCCCGATGGCTTAATTTTAAAGTTCATGTCCTGCTCAGTAACACTGTTTTCAAAAATTACTGCGTTGTCAATATGTATTTTTAAGTTATTGTTAGTACCAACTACAATACCCATATCACTATTAAATGTTACTGAACCGTTTTGTGTGTAATTTCCGCTAGTACTAACAGAATCAGTAATTCCGTATCCTGATAATGTTGTAGGAGTGCCAACTAGTGAACTCCATTCGCTGTTAAACAATGCAGGTTGATTGGTTAAGTTAGTGTAGTCTAAAAAGTATGGGCTATCAAATCCGTCAAGTGTATCTGCATTTAATCCGCCGCCACCCGAAGTAGCATCATTAGCAGGTGCCCACTTGGTACCGTCCCATTTTAAAACTTGTCCCGGAGTGGGCGGAGTTGATTGAGTGTCAACATCATCTAAGTCGCTAATGTCATCTACAATACTAGGTTTGTTTGTTAAGTTATTATAACTACCTGTTGTCGCTACTGTAGCTAAACTAGGTGTTCCAACAATTTCACTATAATTAACAAAGCTATTAACCCAAGCACCGGCATTGTCTTGTCCAGCTGTAGTATTCCATTTTAATAGTTGGGTATTTGCTAACCCTGTTAACTCAGTGGTAATGCCGCTACCACCACCACTGCCGCTAGCAGTTGAAGCAATAGTAATTGTTCCATTTAAGTCATCATATGTGATGTCGATGTTAGAGCCTTCTCTAAGTACAGCGTTAACTCTGTCATCAACTCTTTCGTTTGTAAAATACTGATTAGTGCCTTCAGGTAAGTCTGTTGTGCTTGCGGCTACTGTGGGCTTATCTGCTAAGTCGTTCCAACTTCCACTAAACGGATTATAACTAATCCCAGCAAGTGTAAGTCCTGTTGCAGAAATATTTCCTGCACCGGTTATACCCGATCCTGTTAAGTCTAAATTATCACCTATTGGTAATTCTTTTAGTTTGTTGCTATCGTCTCTATCAACAATTAATGGTATTCTATTTGCCATGTCTTTATCCTTATAATGCCGCTATACGTACTTTGAATGCCGCAAAGTCTGCACTTGCCGCTACTTCAGTTTTTAATGTTGCTAAACTTACATACCCTGGTATAATGCCATTTACAGCATCTACAAGTAATGTACTGTCATCAGCAAATACACTTCCTACTACATCTCTATTTGTATTGGTTACATTTAGTTCTGCAAAGTTATCGTTGATTTTTTTAAACGCCGCTCTTAAAGTGTCGCCGTCGCCCTTGTTAGCACTTGTGCCAATGTTTACTGTTTGAATAGCCATTATACTCTCCCTACCACAACTTCGACTGCGCCGCGATCGTCAGTAGTTTTATTAGCTACTGCCTTTCCAATTACAGTTCCAACTTTGGGGTCATTGTCTACAATAGCATACCCTGGTATAGCACTTGTAACAAGCAAGTCTCCTTTATGTACTTTGCCTAGTACCTTAACAGGTACACGCCCTTGTAGTGCAATAGTTCCTATAAACTCTCCTTCAAGTTCTGAATTCATTAAGTATGCAGGATGAGCTGAAATAACACCAGCTATTCTTCTATCACCTTTAGTGTGTGCTAATGTAACTTCTTGTTCGCCACCAAACACAACAACTGTGCCTTCTTCGTACTCAGCGTCTGCTAAGTAATTCTCTGCCAAGTCAGCATATTTTGCACTTGATGAAATACTCGATACTGCGTTAGCATGTACTGTACCAAACTTTAATGCACTAGTACCTAAGTCGTAGCCGCCATTTGAACTTGGAACTACTTGTGATTGCTTAAACACTACTGCCGCAACGTTATTATTTGCAACAATAGAAACTTCGCCTGCACTACTAAATCCTGTACCTGCTCCAATACCAATACCTGTACTCGAAGTACTCTTTTCACCTGGTGCTTCAATAAAGCTAGTATACATCCAGTCTGACGCCACCCTCGGTGAGTTCAGTGTAGCATCACTTGGATCTCCGTAACTACTATTCTGTTGGAAGAACGATGCTGTAATACTAGTGTCGCCTACTTGTAATGTACCTGGCAACGTAGTAGTTGTATTACTTGGAATTGTACCAACTGTGTTAAACACTGTAGCACCACCCGGTGTCTTCATTGTCATTGTTAAGTTAGTTTGATCTAAAATATCGTAGTTATCAAGTTTGATCTTTTGTGCATCAATACTTCCGTCTGCGCCTGTTTTAATAATTCTATCAGCAACACCTGTTGTAGTAAATGAACCACCTGTGTTAACAATAGTACTAAATGCAATGGCACTTGCATCGCCGGTAGCTGATGCGCTTCTGCCATACACTGTGTTTTGTGCTACATCCGGTAAGTCGGCAAAGTCAACTGCACTTGCGGCTAGTGTTACCCAACCGTTTGTTACACTAAAGTCACCACTATCAAAACTTGCTAGTCCTAAATCACTTTGTGCAATACCTGATGCGTTTGCTCTTGCACTTGCGGCAGTCATTGCTAGTTTACTTTGGACAATCGCCGCACTAGCATTGATATCCGAGTTAATAATAACACCACTAGTAATTGCTGTTGTTGCAACGTTGTTTGTAACACTTAAAGTTACATCACCTTGTAATGTTGCGTTGTCGTAACTTGTACCATCCCATACTAGTAAGTCATTAGTGACTCTGTTACCAATGTCTGCACCAATTGCTTCTGTACCAAATGGTGTTCTAGCATCTACATAAGATTTTGTAGACAAGTCTTGTGCATTGGTAGGATCAGCTGAGTTATAAATCTTATTACTACCGGCATTAAGGTTACCTGTGAATGGTGTAGTACCATCTCTTGCAAGTGCTCCTGGTCCAATAGTTCCGGTATTAATAATGACACCGTCTCTATCAAAGTGTAGTCGTTTCTCAATAAACTTTTCAGTTGCAAATTCTGTTGGAACTGCCGCCGGGTCACCATCTGACATTGTATCATCATTACTAAACTCTTGTATTCTAACACCCTGTCTAAATCCAAGTCCGTCTAAGTTACTAATGGCAATACTTGCCGCGAATGTAACTGTACCAGTTCCTTGGTCTACACTAAAGAATTTACCAACTCTAAAGAAACCATCCTGGTCTGTACTTGCAAAGAATACTCTGCCCTTGCCACGTTCGTTAACTTCTGCATCTTGGTTAGCACTAAGAGTTGACTGACCGTAGATAATACTTGGATAGTTAGTAGTGTTAAATCCACCTGTACCAATTTTATCAAAGTCGTGTCCGTTAGCTCTTAGAGTTGAAATACCAACTGTAATGGTACCAGCTTCGTTATCTTGTAATGACAATGAAATTGTTCTAGTTGCGGCTGGACTAAATCTTAGATCTGCACCAATACCTGTATCACCAAACAATCCAGCATTACTATTAATGTTACTCGATGCTAAGTCAGCTATGTTAACTGTAGCATATGAGCCTCTGCTTGTATAGTTTGAAACAACATGTGTCTTACCTGCAAAGGAGAAGATCATATCGTTATTAGCAATACGTGCAATTTGCGGTGCTGTTAGTGTATCAATAGCAATTACATCGTCACCTACAGTAGCACCCATTGTGGTACCTGTGCCAGCATATGTATTCAATGCTGATTCTGTAGTTCTAAGTGTTAGATTTAAGTGAGTAAACGGTGAGTCTAATACTACCTGGAATCTATCTGATGCTAGTGCAGTACCGTCTGCATCTTGGTTATTAAAACTAATTGTTCTATAAACTGAATCTTCATTCTCTGTAAATATTAATGCTGTTGAAGGTCTTGTTGCTGTAACACCACTCAATCCGTCCAGCAAGTGGTTCTTGTTCATTCTAACAACAACGTATGCTGATGCATCACTTGCCACTGTTGGATTGTGTACACCTGTGATAGCTGTTTCTAATCCTGTGCTTCCTGAAACACTACATCTGTATATAGGGCTGTTAGCACCCTTACGTCCTGTTGGTCCTGTTGCGCCTGTGTATCCACCAATGTTACTTGTAATTGGTGCAACAATACTTGTTGCTGTTACTTCGTAAGTTGTAACACCTGCCGCTGTGTATACGTCAATTAAACTGTTTGGATAAGGCATGTAATCACAGTCATATAAGAAAATACTAAACGCACCTTGCGCATGTCCAAACGTACCAAATCCAAATGTGTTACCGCTATCGTTAAACACTTTAGCAGGTTGTTGCATATTTCTTAGTGTTACAATATCATCAACAGTTTCGTTTGGATCTGATCCTGCCGCAACTAAACCAAAGTTACCGTTTGCGTTAGAACAGTTAAGTGCTCTAATCTCTGAACCGTTGTTACTAAAGAACGCTGTATGGTTGTAATAAGTAAATGTCGATACTTGCTCTGATAGTGCCGCGTTGTTACAAAATAATCCATAACCTAAGTCGTTAACTTGAGTATAGTCGTTTGCCAACATACTTCTGTTACCAGCAGTTTGAACATAAATTGCTTGAGGGAAATTTGTTGCTGTATAACCATTGCCTTCATTTGACAATTTGTTAATTAATAGTTTAGCTGTACCAGCCGCTCCATCATATTCTGAAACAGCATCAACTTGATAACGGATACCGTTAATAAAGAATGGCGCAGGAGTTTGTGGTTTTCTAATTCTTAAACCGGTGCCTACATCTGATTCTACATTAAGTGTGTAGTTGTCGTCCTTACTTGTAATCTTAGTTTCTAAGTTACCAGCAAATCCATCAATGTACATACCACCTTTAAAGCCTTGCTTGTTTGTACTTCTTGAGAACGATCCACATACTTGTGTGTATGGTGATTTGATTAGAACCTGTCCTGCAGGGTCAAGTACTTGCGCAAATCCACCGTGTCCTTGGAATGACATGTTTGCAAGTCTTGTTGCATCATTCATTAAGAACACATCCATTTGATCGTTTGTTTTCTTAGCACTTGCTACATTCATCGGATCAGTTAGATAGTGATAACCGTAATTTGTTGTTTGTTTAATGTGCCAAGCACCCGATGCAATATCATTCAAGTTTGGAAGAACATCTATAGTTAGTGTAACTTCAAAGTCACTTCCACCATCAGAATTACTAATAAGTCCCATTGCACCATTGTCTGTGTAGAACCAAGCACCGTCCCATGATGTTGGAGCGATGTTGTTTGCTGGAGTAACTGTAATTACGCCGCCTGCTTGGTTTGTTCCTGTTATAGCAACTACTTGTGCTGTTGCTAAGTCAGAGCCAGTTACATCTGTAATTTTTAGATTGTCTAGTAACTTGTCTCTGTAAAAATATGTTGTTGCCCAAGGTGATTGTGAAATCCGTTTTGCTGGTCTAATTTGGCAACGTCTAAAGTCTGAACCTTTAATCGAAACGTTAGCAGGAACTTTTAATGGATAGTCTTCATAGTAAATGCCTGTTTCAACATGTACTGTAATTTGCTTCTCAGCAGTTGGGTTGCCGTATTCTAAGTCTTCACCAATTCTAAATTCAGTCGGCTCAACTAATACAACTTGTACTCTATCGTATGCTACGCCACCTAAGTCTACTCCGCTTTGGTATTTTACAATACGTCCTCTAGCACCCGATGTTTTACCAACAATAATTTTACCGGGTAAAATGTCTACGTTAGTGTTAATACCTTGGTCAGTACTATCATTGCCTGTTCCGTTACCAAAGTCAACATTGTATGTAGTACCTTCAACTAGTGTGTAGTTGTTTCTTGCAGTAAAACCATTTTCTAAAATATCAAGTATAATATCAAACTTAGCATTTAGAGCATCTTTGACTTGTGTACTAACAGTTGTAATGGATGAGTCTAACCACTGTGGAATTAAAGTTGTGTAATCTGATGGATAAACTTTTGTTCCAAATTCACATTCAAACACAATGCTATCTAGTACAACAACATCACCTGCACCTAATCCGTGTGCAGTAGTAGTTGTAATAACACCTTTACCTGTTGTGTGGTTATAATTAAAACCACTTATGTTATATGCAGTACCACCAAATGTAACAGTACCACCACTAACATATGTGTGTGCATAAGGATTTGTTCCTACTGCTACTTGTAATTGGGTTGATGTTAAATTATCAGTTTCTACTGCAAAACGTCTACTTGCTGTTAACAAATCTGTATTACTAACAACTGCATTTACAATAGACTTAGCTTTAGTCATTGCCGCTCTAGTTTCTTGTCCTTGACTAATACGTGCTCTAGCGCCCGAAGTTGTACTAAAATAGCGTGTAGCGGCTTGTATAGCATTATAGTTTGAGTTAGTACCGTTGCCGATATCAATAATCATACCATCAACAATTAAGCCAACATCTCTTTCACAAGTATTATTAGACTTAACTGGTTGCTCAGGAGGAACTAATACAGTTAGTCCGTTTGTAATAACGTTTGTAATTGTAGTTGTTAGCGTACTTGCTCTGTTTGCAACATCGTTAACGCCCGTGCCTGATTCTACTGTTAATCCAGTTGTAGTATTTTGTGTAAATGTCTCTGGGTAAATTTTAGCAGTAGTAACGCCATTGTACGTACAGTTAACATTAATAGCCGCAAGTGTTACTACATTGCCTGCTGATAATCCGTGATTGGTTGTAGTTGTAATACTTGCAATGCCTGTTGCTTCATTATATGTAAATCCGCTTACTGCTAATACACTAGCATCTGCTTTGGTTACAGTACCGCCGCTAATATATACGTTTGCGCGACTACTGCGACCAATGTAAAATTCAAATACAGTTGCGGCTAAGTTATTACTATCGACTACAAATGTAGTTTGCTTTGATGTGTATGCTGAGTTTGCTAGTACATTATTAACTACTAAGTCTCTTGCAAATTCAATTGCACCGTTAGTTTGTGCAATTTGATCAGCGGTACCTAAGCCTGTACCAGATGGACCTACAGCATTTTGATTTCCTGCTAGATAACTAGCGGCCATTCTACGTGTTTCTAAGTTGCCGCCTTTTGATAAATCGTTAATCCATGCATCTACAATATAGCCTACATCACGCTTACATTTTTCACTACTGTAATCAAAGTTATTCCATATACCTGAGCCACCAGCTGTTCCAACATTATGGTTGATCCAGTACGTAACTTCTTCTTGAATAAATTCTTTGTTCTGAAACAAAATTGCTTCGGCGTTAGGATTGGAAACACTTGATGAGTCATAGCTAAGATTTGGAAACGTATCGTTTACATAATCAAGAACTGCTTTTTGTATAAACTTTTTATTCTTTCTTAGATACGTTTGCGCACCGTAAGCCGCTGTGTTAGGAGTTGTTGTGCCTATTGCTTTAACTAGTGCAACACCTGCACCATTGTCGTATGTAATTGTTTGCTTGTATGCGCCGGGCTCAACTGGGGCGCTTTCAATAACTTCTTCAGCTTTTAATAGAGCGCCTTTTAAACTACCATATGCATAACTTAGCCCACGTCCTTCTAGTCCTACTGGAGTACGTGTTTGTGTATCGTCACCTTGCATAGTAACAAATAAATCTTCAGTGGATGCATAAGAATTGTTATCAACATATAGTTTTGATGCGGCTTGCTTGTCGCTAATATTACCTGTGTCTGTTCCTGCTAAGTCACCTGGGTGATCATGCAAGTACAATGCACCAGTCATGTCATCGCCTTGGCGTCTTACTGCCGAACTTCTTGGTAGTGTTTCGTTGTCTCTGTAGAATCCGTATAGTGAATTATCGTATGCAGTATCTACTACAAGGTCTGTTCCTACAACTGCTGTTGTTGCACCTAGTCCAATGTTAACCTTTACACGAGTAACGTCATTGTTATTTTGTGACTCTTGTTTAGTTGTGTGTATACTAAGTTGATCTTCTGTTACCCATCTTAGATAGTAGTCTGTATTATTAGTTAATCCGTTTGGTGGAGTATCTGTTGTAGAGTACTTCCACTTAGTTCCGTTAATACTCCAGTCATAACCATGATCAGTAATTACTAAGTTGCCGCCTCTGTATTCAATAATAGTTCTAGTGTATTCGTTTGCGTTAGCAGGCTCAGTTCTAGCATACACTGGCTTTGTTGGCTCAGTTGTTGTATTTGGTGCATAATACTGGTCTTGGAATTTTTTATCTGTTACAATATCGTTAATGGTAATTGAACTGCCATGTGTGGTATTAAATTCAGCAATAGCCGCTGGAGATGTTGCAATCTTACCAATAGCATAAACCTGGTTACCACTTACTGGTCCACCAAAGATCGGTGAAGTATCTGCGTTGATATTTGCACCTGTGTTTGTAATAGTAATACTCGATGCACTGGAGTTGTCAATGCTAATACCATTTCCCGCTGATAGCGTTTTTGATATAATTTCTGTACCAGTTGTGTTACCAATTAATACACCACTTGGTGTAATGCCTGTTGGTGTATCGTTGAGTGCGGTAAAACTAATAGTTCCGCCTTGTCCAAATACAGCATATAGCTCTGTAAAGTTTTCGTTCGCTTTACGGAATGCTTCACGGATACTATCACCTGTTCCGTCATTACCCTCTACACCTAAATAAATATCATTCTTTGCCATTGATTAAAATCCTATACTTTCACCACAGCCACAACTACTTGTAGCGGTAGGGTTTTGAATGTCGAAATAAGAGCCAAACACTTCTTTTTTATAATCTACTACTGATCCTAGCAAGTACATAATACTCGAGTTATCAATAGCAAATTTGCCGTTTGGTAAATCTATTACTTCGTCCCGTTCTTCTAAATTATCTTCTAATGTCCAATTGTACTTAAATCCCGAACATCCTCCTCCTTGCAGTTCTAATCTAATAGCTGGCTTGCTATGCTCTAAAAGCATGCTATCCATCTGTTTTATAGCTGATTCCGTAAGGGTTACAATTGACATTTTTATTTCCTTCTTTGTATTTATACTTTGTTTTGCAATCCGAATGTAAATAAATACAATTATGTTCAAAAGAATTGAAAAAGAAGTAAGATTTTACGTGCGCAAAAGTAAGACGGGCAAGACCCATCCGTACAAGCGAATACGTAGTTATGCAGTATTTGAGTGTGACGAGTGTCACGAAGAGTTTCAGCGAGAAAAAGGCAAAGTAGACCATAAACGTCTTGACGACTATTATGTCCACGTTTGCCCTAATTGTGATCCTAAAAGGTTCGCTCAACGCAAAGGTGTTGAGCAACGTAAAAAACTTAATATGCCTGCTGGCTTAGATATTCCTATTAGCGATCTTTAATCTTTAGTGTAAATTGCCCAAGCACCGTAAGCAATCGCTCCGTATGCCGCTAGTTTAGCAAATGGTCCTGCAATTAGTACAATAACACCAACTGCAATTAGCACTACGCCATTAGTTGTAGTGCGTTCGTTGAGTCTTTCTTTAATCCATAGTTTAAGCATTTTTCTTCTCCTGTCATGTATTTATTGTATAATTCTATCATTGCTAGGTATTTAGCACGTTAACATGCTAGGGCTAGGCTTTGTTGGTATAGTTCTTTGCTTGTAGCCCTTCTCATATTGCAACATTTAATAACTCCAGATAAACGCTAGTAGGCCCACAGGTACATACACCAAGGCACTCATGGCGAAGATAATTAATGCTAAATTCTTCAGCATATTCTCCCGTACCCATTGAGGTGTAACCAGCATGCCTCCTATTACCATTACCGTTAGGGCTAACACAGCGTGTGTTGCTATTAGTTGGTAGATTAGGTTATTCATGAAATCACCCTTGTAACAAGTGAGATAAATCCAAACACCATCAGAATACACATGACCAAGAATCCGAAACGAATCACCCAACCTTTTACTGATTTGTAATGTTCAAAGTTATATCTTTTCATTCGTCACTCCCATCAACACCATGCGTGAATACTTTAGCCCTTCGGTTGTACGCCAGATACTCTCTAGCTTCCTTGATTGTGTTAAATGATACAAATGACGTATCAGGGCCGTAACTCTCTTCACCCCACTTCCACCACCATAAGCCAAATACTTTACGTTCAGGGTAGAAGATGGATGTGCCTCTTGAGTCAATGACTTCTGTTATTCTGTATTTCATTCGTCACTCCCCAGTAACACTTTAGATGCGTTCTCCATGAATATTGGTGTTAGTGTGCCACCATCAAAGTTAATACAATCATTCAATAAGTCATTCAATGCCTTACGTAGTACAGTAACCTCATCCCTTAGCTCATAAACTTCTCTAGGTGTCCAATCAGCACCACAGGCGCACTCCATTTCACCGTATGCGCTACATATACAACCCT
>Ga0307984_1000941_pt1 | contig 12357 bp, 3 predicted proteins | sample EllFjometageno78_FD_203169 | JGI IMG/M metagenome (GOLD analysis project Ga0307984, IMG submission 203169) | Marine microbial communities from Ellis Fjord, Antarctic Ocean - #78 | ecosystem: Environmental > Aquatic > Marine > Unclassified | place: Southern Ocean | collected 2014-10-09 | reverse complement strand
GTCTAGGTATGACTGTTCGTCTACCGAGTATAACTTAGATATTGAGTTAAAGTGTAGAAGAAAACATTACAACGACCTTCTTATTGAGAAAGGAAAGTACCAGGCTCTAATGAAAAGATCTAAAGAGCTAGGAACTATTCCTGTGTACGTTAACTCAACACCTGATGGTGTCTGGGCTTTCTATATTCAGGATATTGATTTCAAATGGGAAACAAAAAACCTACCAAAGCAAACTGACTTTGGCAAGAGACATTGGATTCCAAAAGAAATTAGTTACCTAAATATTGGGACGCAAGGGGTTGACATCTCTCTTCCTCTTTTTGGGGTTTAACCTGTCAGGGAGATAGCCTTTCTTATAGCTACTCTCCCACTCCTTAGCCAGTTCAGGCTTGTTTGCATACATCCACTTCTTTTGTGCTTCGCTTTTAAATGGCATAGTTATTTTGTTTATTAAAATCCTCCACCTGAATACCCTTCATTACTAAATCCTTTGTCTGAACTAAAGCTTCCGTTTATTATTTTGCTTTTAGCTTTATTATTTTTAGCTTCTTCCTTTCTGTATTCATTATTAATTTCAGATATTGTTTTAGTTTTCTTTTTCTTTTTACTTTTACCTGAACCTTCTTGTTGGTATTTAGAGTAGTTTAATATCCTTAAAATATCCTTACCTATATCACCATCTGATCCTATAGCTCCGTAGTTTTCTACAAATTTATTTATTGTTGGTGCAGGTATTCCTAAGCCTGTAACTAAATCAAGATACACATCCTTCATATATTTAGCTTTTTTCTCAGGGTCTTTTACGTTCCTTGCTTTATTAGCTTTTAGTACTATTGAATTTACTATCTGAATCATACCAACTGCTTTTACTGATGAACCTGCCCAAGGCTTGTTAGTCATATAATCACCAATCGTAGCTACTACTTCTCCTAAAATAAATAGAGCGTTAAGGTTTCCTATTATTGCTGCTCTTAGTAAATCATCGTCATCATCATCTCTAAAGTCTCTAAGTAGACCAGGTAAACCAAGAGATACATATTGAAAGAATACAGGCATAACAACGTGATACATAACTAATGTTCTTATGTTTTCAAGGTAAGTTCCTTTACCACCTTTCCCTCTTAGTTTTCTTGATATGTTTCTTACAGATTGTACTTCTTTACGTAAGTATTGCTTAGGTGTTGTCATAAACATATTCAATGCTCTGTACACTGCGTTTTTATTTTGAGATCTATCTTTATCTTGTAAATCAGATGACTGCTGAGTACGTTTAGTATCTCTCTCAAATTTTCTAATAGCAATCTGAATAGCTTCTTGTTCTGTAGCTCCATTCTTAATTGCCTTAGCTTTATAGAATGAGTAGTTAGGTAGACCACCAACCATAATTGCTGTCTTATCACCAAACTTAGTAGTCCACATCATAAAATTCACAACAAAGTCTTTAGCAGGTTCAGGAATAAACTTTTTCATTGTTTCTTCAGAATATGTTTCAATCGTTCTCAAGATACTATCGTTACCCCTATCTTGCAGGTATACAGAGTTATCTCTAACTTCTTTCCATATTTTAACTTGTTGTGCTTTATTTTTTGCTGCATATTTAATGTAGTTTCCAAAACCTATATCGTTTGCGTATGTTATAAATGAAGTTAACTGTTTTATCATTACAACTGGACTCAATGCAAGTCTAGATATTATAAACACATCATTCATCTTATTTACAATATTATCTCCTAGTGAGTTTGGAGTTCCTTTTGCAGCTATTTTTTGTATCATATCCTGTATAAGATTGTACGTTATCTTACCGTGAATATTTGTTATTGCACTAGCTATATATTTATTCGTAAATAGCTTATTCATATCTCTTACTGATTCTGAGTATGCAGCAAAGTATTCCATCTCGTTAACATAACTTGCCATTACATCAACCATATCCTTGTCACTAATCTCTAGGTTATTGTTTACTCTAAACTTAGTAGAAGATGCACCAACACTTGTATTTTGAATACTTTCATTAGCTAACATATTTATAGGTTCTTTTTCAATACCTTCCCTGTATATCATACCTGCGTAAAATTGATTCCAAGGCATATCAGTTCTATATATTTTCTTATAAGCTTCGTTATAGTGGCTGTATAGTGAAGGGTAAAACTCATTTACCTGCCAGTCAGCAAGTTCTTTTACATTTGGATCAATCTTAGCTTCAATCTCCTCCATTACCCTTTTATATTCAACACCGTATTTCGTTTCAAAACTACCTCTATTTGCAGGGTCTTTGTATTGATTGTATAAATAAGCCATTTGGTTCTGGCTTAGTATTAAATCTCTTCCATCTGTTTTAGCTTTATCGTTTTTATATATTCCAGTTGGTTTCTTTACTCTATTTTCTCTAGACCTTTTAGCCCATCTTTTTCCGTATAGCTCAATAAGTTTGTTCTGTATACTTCCTTCGACTAACATTTTTCTACCTTTAAAAACTCTAGTAGATTCGTCAATCTTTTCTGTAAACATCTCTTGAAGATTCCCTCCAAACATTTCACCAGGTAACATATCAATCTTAGACATTAAACCATCTAAGGCTTCTGCAGTTCCGAATACTCCGTCTAGAGTGTTAGTGTAAATTTTAGATGCAAATGATACAATTTTACCTTTTAGTTTTTTTCGTTGGGCATCGTTATCTCTGTCGTATTTTTCATTTGCCAATGCCTTTTCCATCTCTTCCTTGTTAGATGTGTCAATCTTATTACCAGTAATAGTATAATATCCTAAAGCGAATTGTCTTAAGTATTCAGCGTGAGCTTCTCTCATTTCTTCTTTCAATGCTGACCTTCCGTAATCAATAATCTCTTGTAGTGTTGATACGATTGAATCCAATTCAGTAACTTTATTACTGTCATTGTTGTCCATAAGTAATGAATTATTATATTCCATTATCAATTGGATGTCTACCATTCTATTTAAAGTCTCTTCAGTTTGTACAGCATTCTTTTGTAGTTCATTGAACTCTAAGTTTAGCTTCTCATTGATTTCAAGAATTTCATCAGCATAGGTATCAGAATTCTCTTTTATTTCTTTATACTTATCTATCTCCTTTTTTATTTTTTTAATACGTTTTCTTGTAGCATTATCTACTCTATTTCCTTTTTTTCTTCCTGACTGGTTAGCTTGTAGTTTACCACTAAGTATTTTATCTAACTTAGCTTCTAAGTTCTCAATGTTATGTTCTATAACAAATTTAGCCACCTGGTCAAGTATGTTGTTTATGTTGTCTTTATTGGAGTCTGTCACTAAATTAATTAGTTTTACAACTTTAGGTGTACCATAAATGCTTTTAGGTAATGATTTTCTTATAAAGTTTCTAACCTCAATCTTAATTTTATTTAAGTCTCTTCTTCCCTTTGTTCTTTGAGATAAAGCTATTCTAGCCTCTCTTAGTCTAGCCGCCATTTGTTGTGTTGGTCTAATACCAATACTACTTTGAATGTCTATAACCATTGAAGCCTGTTGAGAAGACATCTGTTTATTTCTCTTTGTTACTTTAGTGCCTTTTTTTTTACTACCTTGAGTGTATGTGTCAGACTCATTAATATATTCAGGTTGTTTTTCTAAGAACTCAATTGTCTGGTCTATTATTTCTTGTTCACTAATTCTATCATCTTCCTTTAGTTCGTTGTTCTTTTTAGTAAGTTTAGCTCTAAAGTCATTAATCTTTTTAAATAATTTAACACCAGCCTTAGCTCCACCTTCAATGTTTCCAAAACTTTTTGGCATTAATTGAAGTAAGTCTATATTTACTTTCATTATTCTATCAACTTCTTTAGCTGAGAATTTTTTAACTCTTACTAAGAAGTCTCTAATTTGAGGGTCTTTAAAGTTATTTTCTCTACCTTCTTTTACTATATCAGTAATAGCTTTCTGCTGTCTTACTTTAGATTTTAAAGGATTTACTTTAGCTCCTTTAGAGTTTACTATAAAGTAATTCCCACCTCTTCCGTATTCATCTGTCTTTGATTTCTTTAAACCATATCCTAAAGATTCTACAGCTTTTCTTATTTTAGGTATATCTGCTCTGTCTGGAAAGAAACCATCTACATTTAGGTTGTGGTAACGAGAAATAGTTTCAAGAGACATCTGTTGTCTAATTGAAGGGCTAGTAGGATTAAATGTTTTATTACTACCGTCTGCTAGTTTTATATTTTCAGATTGATCGTCAAACATAAGGTATACATCCGCTCCAAATTCTTTTATTGCGTCTTGGTATTGCTTTGATTCTTTATGTTTTTTATCTAAGAATAAAGGTCTATATCGTTTTCCATCAGAATCTAAAAACTTAACATTATAGTCAAGTATGTTTTCAGCTTTTATACCGTCAACACGTTTTACCCCAAAATCACCAAATTTTAGAAACTCCATTGCTTGTCTATTTTCGGCTACTTTATAGTCAGCTTTTACTTTTAGATTGTCCCAAGCTTCAATATTATTATCAAATTTAGCATCAAAAGTTTTAATATTTCTGATGTTTAGGAATAAAGGGTATACTTTTCCATTGCCACTCTCTAGTTCTTCTGTTAATTCTTTTTCTGCTTCTGCGTACTCATTAAATCTATCATTAGATCTTGATTCTTCTTTTAATTTTTTTAACTTTATTATTCTATCGTGTAGCTCTGCCTTGTATTTATCTGTCTTTTCAGCTTTAGCATATTTTTCTGATAAAAATTCATTTGTAGAAAAAAAAGTTCCAAACTCTTTTACTTCACTACTAATTCTTTTAGACTCGCTTCTATCAAATACATCTATATCTGTAGCATTGCTTCCGTGATAAACAACTAAAGGTTCTCCGTTCTTATCTAGGACCTTACTTGATTCTTTAGGATTAATTTCCCAGTCTCCAAACCATTTCTTAAATTCAGGTGTACGAACCAAGTTATATTGTACCTCATTTAGGTTAGAAACTTTACCATTAGGTGCTAATCTCTGTTGACGAGGTGATGGTTTTAAAGCGGTTATCTCAGTAAATACATCATAAGTTTCGTTATTCAAGTACTGAATCAATAAGCTCTTTTTTTGTAGCATTTCAACGCCATTAGCAAAACGAACTGTTACATTTTCAGAATCTACTTCTCCAACAACTTCTGCGATACCATCCCTGGCAATGCCAAAGCTGTAATTGAATTTGTCGCCTACATTTATTTCTACTCTTTCTTTAGATTTTTCAGTATCCTTTTTGATAAGATCTTTTGAAGGTGTGCCTACCCAAGTATCTGTTTCTTCTAAATAGATACCTATTACATCTACACCTCCTTGAGAATTTTCAATAGTGTTATAGTGAGGATTGTTTCTTGCAGCTTCTGCAGATTCTTTTTTATTGTAACTGAGTTTTCCATTTTTCTGTAACAGTTTAGCTGCTCGCTCATTAGCTGCCTGTATAAACCCTTTACCCATACTGGACAAACCTTCCTCTATCTCTTTAGATGTATCTCTTTTGTTATCTGTATCTTCAGGAAGATTATCTAATGCTTCCTGTTCTTCTTCTATTGGTGTTGACTCTTCTATTTTTTCTTCTGGTTTTAAAGACTTAACGTCAGACTCCTCAATTACCTCACCCTTTCTAGTTTTTCTAGCTATAGTGTTTAGTAGGTCAATTACATCTGAATCGTTTTTACCAAAGTTAGTTCCTAAATTAATTCCAAACTTTTTAGCTATCTCTGTTACCCATCTTACAATGGCATTCTTAGTTGGTTTACTTAACTCTCTACCAGCACTTGATGATAATATACCAATTAGCTCTGCAAGTCTTTCTTCGTTTTGTATTCCATCAGAGTATGACTCTGCAAACTTATCAATCGCTATAGCTAAATCACTGTCCTTACTTAAAGTCTTTCTAACTGATACCATCATCTTCTCAGTTGCCTTTTGAATAGCAGGGTCTGATTTTATTTTGTCAATTATTATTGCGTGAAATATTTCGTGAGGAACTGTTGTCTTTGTAGCTGAAGAAAGGTTAATATGAATAACATTATTAGATGGATTATACTCCGCTCTACCTTCTCCGTTTTTTGAGAACTTTAAAAAGTCATCATTATTTTCGTGAAGTACTATTCTTACATTAGGTAATATCTTAGATATAGATTTAGCACCAAAGTTTGCTATCTTAATTATTGTATTCTGAGCAGCCTTTTGTCTACCGTTTAAATTAGAAGACTCACTTCTGTTTATTGTAAGGTTTGGATTACTAACCTCGTTACCAGATTCATTAGCCTCACTAACGTCTCCTTCAAAGAATGTTTCAATATCAGCCGCCTCTTCAGGTGTTACGTTATTAGATCTCTCCTCCTTTGATTCTACCTCAACATCTCCTTCATTGAAATCCTGAATAAGTGTTGCGTCTACATTGTTTTTATTGTTTTCATTTACAACATCATTCTCAATAGATGCTAGCTTATCATTTACCTTGTCTAGTAGTTCTTGTTTTGCTTTAGATAATGTCTTATCTTCTACTCCTATTTCATTCTCTAAAGAATGTTTTTGCATTAAAAGTTGTAACGCTACCTTTTTTTGGTCCGTAGTATAATGAACTGGTATTTTTGGTAATAGTCCTCTAAGTTGGTTTACATCGTCAAGTTCCTTTTTAGCTGAAGCCAAGTCAGTATCACTCTCAGGATTTAAGATTCTTTGTTTAAGTTTTGAAACATACATATTAAAATATGTAGGGTCTCCTGATACCTTCTCAAACATTTCAAAAACAGAGTTGTCTAATTTTTGAGCACTAAGACCAGACATTGATGTTGATACTGCTCCTGGAGATCCCATTACAAAACCACCAACAGCCTCTTGTGCTCCTGCTTTTAATACTTGTCCTACCCATTGATTCCAAGTGTCAGGTGTGTCAAATATTTTACTGTCCTTAGCAGCGTTATAAATATCTTTAATTCCAACTTCAGCTATTTCCTGTAAAGCTCCTGTTTCAAACTCGGCTAATCCTGCTGCAGAGATAGTAAGTAACCCTTTGGCTATCATATTCTCTACATCTTGACGTATAAATTCTGCAAAGTTTTTTGTTGCAAAGCTTTTTGACATATCTTTAGATACGACCTTACTTAATGCTCTACCAACTAAACTATTAACTAGTCCTGTTTGTTTCATTATGTTACTAAAACCTATAGACTCTAATACACCTACAGCAATACCAATCGGCATTTTTACCATAGCCTTTTCAGTTTCTGTTATGTCATCAAAGAAGGCATTACTACCCATCTCTTTAGACACACCGTCTGAAACTTGAGCATACATTTGTGCTGTTCTAGTTGCCCATCCTACAGGTCCTTTACCACCTATCATTGCTGGTATAGATTCAGCTAATCCTAAAAATGCTCCGCCCCAAAATCCTTCTTTATTTGATTCGGTCCAAGCTTCTGTTGTTGATTCAAACCCTAATACATCTCTAGTGCCCTTACGTGATGCATCTACAAGTCCTAATTCATTATCAAAATCAAATGCTTCTTGTGAGTAAGGATTTCTGTATTTGTCTTCACCAAATTTAATATCTTTTCTAGCTCTATCTCTTACTGCACTGGCTGCTTTGTCGTAAGATGTTTCAGGTTCTATTTCTCCATCTTTTTTCTTGGATAACATATGAGCTGATGCAACTATAGCGGCTGGATTATTAGTCATAGATGCTAATTTGATTATACCTTTTTTAGCAATTGATGTAAACCAATTAAAAGTACTACCGCCTAAAGCTTCTATTAGGTCCTCTTCAGATAAATTTTCCAATATACCGTCTCCTTGTAATTCTTTTGGAACAGTTCCTTGAGCTCTTGCTTCTTTTATTATGTCTTCCTTTTTGAATGATCCTAATGTTGATGCATCAATAACTGCATCTAATACTCCTGAAGCAATTCCCGATACACCATCAAGTGCAGAGTTAATAACACCTTCACCCCAAGATCCTTGTTCTGATTGCATTTCAAAATACTCACCAGCAAGCCTATCAATTCTTTTTCCCTTAGCTGTAAATTCTTTATTTTTTTCTACTAATCCTTTTTGAATTTCACTATGCTGACTAACTAGCAAGTTGTACTTCTCTAGTTTTTCTTTTAATTCGGGACTATTTAGTTCTTCATCAGATAATCCTTTGAAGTTTTCTTCGTAAGTGATGTCTAATTTTTTCTGTACATTTTTATAATCAGTTACTTCTTTTTCAAAATTTTCTGTTTCATAGTTGAATATCTTTAATGTGTTATCAATCTGTTTCTTATTTTGAAATACATTTTCATCCTTAATATCCTTGTTAAGTATTTTATGAAGTCTCTCTGATTCTTCTTTATTTTCTCTTAAAAAAGATTTAAGTTCTTCCGAGTAATCTCCTGCAAAAAACAATGCATCTAGTTCAACTTTTAGTTCTTTACCATTAGCGGATTTGACAAGCATTTCATCTCCAGTAATATCCTTCTGTGTAAATTCAAAACCATATCTATTAAACTTGTAGTTCATTTCTGGAACAACAACCTCTTCAACACTTGATATCATTTCAGGTGTAACTGATTTATCTACTGTCTCTTCAAAAGTATCGGCTTTTTCTGTAAATAAATTATAATCCTGGGGATCTAATGGATTTCCATTATCATCTAATACTCCAGTATAAGAATCTTCTTTATTAGAATCTACTTCAGGTTGATTAGTATCAGTATTAAACATTGCTGTAGTATCACTAGCAATTGGCTGTTGTATATCTGGTTGGTACGCAGGTATATCAGCTATTGATGTTGGCGATGTATCCGATGAAACCGTGGTATTTTCTTCCAATCCTGAAGCCAATTCCACATTGCTTTCTTGAGAAGGCAAAATAGATTCTTCTTTTTTTTTTAAAGGATCATTATTTATAAGTACAAAATCATTTACCGACCCAACATCATATCCTTCATTTTCAAAGAAAGAGTGTAACTCAACTCCTCTGTCTTTATTTAGTAATACTAGTTTGAAATTTTCAAAATCTCCTAAATCATAATTTTCTTTTACAAAGAAGTTATATAATTCTAATGCTTTTTCTTCATTCATATTATTAAATTTAATTATTTATTTTGATGCAGGTGTTTTTATCTTTTTATTAAGCTGTAATGTCGTTTTAGCATTCTCATCTGTTACTAGAGATTCTATGTAGTTAAGCATAGCTTCAGCACCATCACTCTTTTTAAAGTATTCTCCTCTTTTATCTGTTCCATCATCTCCAGGTCCTTTAATCCATACTCCATTATTAGTACCGTATCCGTCTGTAAAGGTAATTCCTAACCCCTTAACTAAAGGAACTAGATCTTTGATTAAGTCATTATCTGTAGAGTAGTTTTTCGTTATAATAGCCTCACCCTTAGTTCTTAGGGTTTTTATAACTTCTACTTTGTGGTTTATTTCTCCAGCAACTTCATCTCTTCCTGATTCTATTCCGTTAATAGCAGTTGTGTTCCAATTTTTTCCTAAACCAACTTGTCTTCTCTTGTCGTTAACTTCTTCGTGAACCTCTATACCTAACTTAGACCAGCTATCTCCTGATAATCCTTTATCTATAATAAGTGCATTCTTCCCAGTTCTATTTTTTTCTGGTTTAAGATAGTAAAATTCAATAGTTTCAACCATTTTTGAGCTATCATTTGGATCTTCTGTTTCACTAAAAACTAATCTTTTAAGACCCATTTTCTTTCCTTGAGGAGATGCTACTAACGCTTCAGCACTAGCCTTTCTTGTTTCCGCATCTCCACTGTACATACTATTCCATAATGTAACTGCATTAGATTGCTCTTGTAGTTCTCCTTCTTGTTCGTAAACATATTGAGGTTTCCAGTGTGGAGTCTTTTGAAATGCAGTTCTCTGAGCTTGAGCTTCTTCTTTATAATCAACACCACTATTGATAGCTGTCTTTAATATTCTCTCTGCGTATATCTGTTGGTCCTCACTTAATTCTGGAACCATCCTACCATCAACATTTTTCATAATGACAATGTTAGAATCAGTCTTAGCTAATTCTCTTGTTTTTGGAGAGTCCATCATTGGCTCAAACTTCTCGTTTGTCTTAGGATTTCTATTTCTAAAATCTAATATAACAGATGCTCCAGCTATACCTCCTGAACCTAATTGACCTTTTACCCAGTTATCTTGACTCTCTTGAAATAAAGATATTGCTTCTAACTCATTTATTGGTACACCAGTTACTCTAGATAACTCAGTCTTTTCAGAGGTACTCATAGATGCGTATCCTCCTTGTATTTTTTTAGTTGTATCGCTTATCGTTGTAAATATATCGGCTTTATATGCAGAGTGCATTTTTTCTTGAAATACTCTTTCATCAGCTCCTAAAGAGTCAAGGTAGTTTTCAGCCTGACCTAATACGTCATATTTATTATATTGACTTTTTAATCTGTTCTCCATATTCTGAACAGACATTAAGTTATCCATATCAGGAATAAGGGGTGCTGTACCTGTTCCTTTATAGCTTGGGTCTGGTATCATTTTAGCCATAGACATTATTCCGTCTCTAGAGTTAATGACTAACTTGCTTTCTTTGAAGTTTCCAAATCCCTCAACAAGCTCCATATTCCAACTTTCTATAATAGATGCTTGCTCGTCAGTTGGTAAAGATGTGCTCATTCTAGCCATCTTAATATCGTACTCAGCATTATAATTCTCAAATAAACTAAACGCTTGGTCAGTACCGTCTGTTAAATTTTGTCTCATTATAGTGTATTCCCTAGGGCTTAACTGACCTGACTTTAATAGTCTCTCCTGCATAAGCATTTGCTCTTGTAAATCAGCAGAAGCGTTTAACGCAAACTTATTTAGCTCAGTATTTTCACCAAGAGGTGTACTGTTAAGTACTTCTGAGTACTGTCTAGTGGCTGCATCAATCGCACCTTTCTTTTCTTCTCTTATACGGTTTTCTTCTTTTAGAACACCTGTTAAGTTAGCACCAACCTCAGCCCAGTTTATCTGGTCTTCAGCTTCTCTCTCAACGTATTTATATGCTGTACCCATAGTTTAGTTTGTTATTGGTAAAATTGATTATATTTAAGATAGTCGGCTTGTTCCTTTGTTAAGTCTCTATCTACTTTTCTACGATCACTTGGCGATAATTTCTTGTACTTATCAAAATCCATATTAGTAAAACCATCACTTGCTTCTCCCATTATAGGGTTGAATTCAAACTCACCCTTTCTGTTTGTTTTTCCAACATTACCAAATTCACCAAATTCATCTGCTGTCATAGTCATATTTCCAATTGACTCTTGTTTAAGAGCACTATTTTTCATATACAAAGGAACAAGTTCTAAGCCTGATTGTAATGCTGCCGCTCCAGATTGTAACCCTTGCTGATTAGCCGCTGCCGCTGCTCTTTGAGCGTCTGATGCTTTCATTTGATTACCTGCAACCTCTTCTAAATCTAATGATACATCTAAATCTCTAAGTCTAGAGTCTTCTTCAAGAATTGCTGCTTTAATGTTTGTCATTTCATCACCCTCGTCATTTCTAATTTTTCTCTGCTCTTCTAGTTGACCTGCGTATACTCTACCTGCGGTGGCTGCTGAACCCCTCTCACTCTCAATACCAGCATTAGTAGCCATAGCTCCTTGAGATAGCATTGCTTGTCTCTGATTATCGTAAGATTCTTTATTGATTGACATCTGCTCCGCAAAGTTAACATCTAGTTTACCCCTTGCAGCTTCCATTGCTTCTGCAGCATCTAGCTCAGCTTGCTGACTTAATTTCTTTTGTTGATTAGCTTGGTAAAATGATATACCTGATACTGCTGTTGATATAGCTAATCCTGCTATTGCTCCTGACATAATTCTTTATTTTTATTAATAACATACGCTGGAAGTTCTCTAAAGTCTTCAGTGTATACCTCTTTTTCTGCTTCCTCAATAGTGGTAGCATCTGTTCTGTAAGTACATACCCATACGCAATCTTCGTGCATATAAGCTATTCTTTGTGTTCCTATTTGTGTTTGAAATACTTGTGGTGCTTTTATTCTATTCACCTCACCAGTATCTGTAACTACAGACATCTCACCGCTCATAAAAAAAGAGGGGTGATTAGTTTTATGAATAAAGCTTAGTACCAACATACCTTTTGGCATAAATATTTCTCTCGTATATATACCGTCTTTTATATGGTGCTTTAAAGGCATAGCCTCTTCCATCTCAGTAGTATGGTGTGTTACAACTCCCTCAGTCCCTAGCATATTTGCTTTGAACTCGTTAATTCTCTCCCACAATAGACCTCTATTTTGATTTATAAATCCTAAAACAGATTCTGGTTTATTACTTACTGATTGAACATTACCCATATTAGATACAAAGATACTAAAATTAA
>Ga0307984_1000939_pt1 | contig 12369 bp, 16 predicted proteins | sample EllFjometageno78_FD_203169 | JGI IMG/M metagenome (GOLD analysis project Ga0307984, IMG submission 203169) | Marine microbial communities from Ellis Fjord, Antarctic Ocean - #78 | ecosystem: Environmental > Aquatic > Marine > Unclassified | place: Southern Ocean | collected 2014-10-09 | reverse complement strand
TGTAAGTTCCTGAACTCAAAATATTACTTTTATATTTTTCATCTTTTGTAGATAGTGATTTATCCGTTCTTTTGAAAAACCATAAATCTTGCAACGCTCCAAACTTGTTTACAAAAGTTAATTTATACGGTGTAAATTTACACTCCTCAATATTATGAACTACAATTGTTTGAAGTGTTGTTAGTCCATCTTTTAAAATTATTTCGTCTATATCAGTTCCTGTCGCGTATCTTATAACCTCATCACTTTCTGTTGTTGCTATTATAGTAGTTGTTGAAACTAAAACTCCCCCTTTATTAAAGACTACATCTGTAACCGTGTCTTGATTTACTGGTATAGTTACAGCCGACGCTAAAGGCGCATAGATAGATGCATTTGATATGTAGGCATTACTTGTTAATTGAGGGTTCACACCATCATTAAAATAGCCATAACCATTAAATCCCTCTAAAGCAACTAATGTTAAAACAGTCGGTGTTGCTCCAATATACGTTGTGATTTGATAATCTACAAATACATTCTGTCCTATATGGGTACCATTAAAAGTAGTGGTTAAAAAATCATTCACAAGTTCACTAATCTCAAAAGTAAGTTCAGCCTCGTAAGCCGTTGAAGTAATAGTATGATTTATAGAACCTCTATCTGTTACTTGCGTACCCGTATAAATGTATATCTCAAGTTTAGCCGTTGTCATTCCAGCACTAGACACATTTATATGGTATGGACTTCTTGTGTTTATTTTAGCCATAATATATTTTAATTATTTAATATTTCTCTCTTATAGCCTCTCGCTCTTCTAGTATTTCAGCAGGCACTTCCACACCTGTTTCTACATTTCTGATAATGTACCAGTCTGTTTTTTGTAGTTCGAAGAATTGGTTTTGTTTTTGACTTGCTAAAAGAGTTTCTAATTCGTCGGCTAAAATCTTATCTAATAATTCTTGATTAAAAACAGTCCACGCTCCATCGTTATAAGCAAAAATTCCATTACGGTAATCTAGGGGCAACTCAATACCTTCAATTACTTCATGCGTGGTATTTCTTATATCAATCGCTTTTATACCATCAGATTTATAAAACTTATCTGTTAACTCATGTGGTTCTGTGGTTTTATACTGAACCAATCCATCTAACAATCTTCTAACTATCTTCATTATTCTATATTTTGAATTAATATTTCTGTTGCACTAACCGCTCTCCCTAGTGTTTTAAATACAAAACCTGAATTTGGTGTTGCTGTTATAACTCCATCGTATTGCACATAATATAAAGTTCCGATAGCCAATCCCGTTTGGTTAGTATTCGTACCTGCTAGAACCGTAACTGTACCTGTTGCTGTATCTGCTATTGCTTGGGTTGATATTCCTATTGTTGAAGCTACGTTGGTTGATGTATATCCTAATGTAAACACAATTGATTTTCCGTAATCTAAATTACTTGCGTCTTGATATGACACTACGATTTTATTGTTTAAAGAATCATATATTGTGGTTGTATAGTCTGTGTCCCCACTATTAAACACAGTTGCCGTACCAAATGAAATAGAAGTGCCTGATACCGTGCCAAGTATTAATGTTCCGTAATAAGAGTTGGCAGTATCAGAATAAGATATTAATACTTTTGCTGAATCAGAATCATAAGAGCAAGATATTTCAGAAATACCTATGCCTCCAAACGTAACTGCTGTACCAAACGAAATAGCGGTTCCCGACACTGTTCCTACAATAGCATAGCCATAACTAGCGCTTCCTATTCCATGAACAATTACAACTTTATTGGTGTTAGAATCAAAGACTGTCGAAATATCTTGCGTAAGTGCGCTATTAAACACAACTGCCGTACCAAAACTAATAGAAGTACCTGAAACTGTTCCTACAATGGCTGTACCAAAAGAGCTGACGCTTAAATTTCTATAAGCAATTACAACTCTATTACTATTTGAATCGAAAGTTGCTGAGATATCTATAGTAATCCCTAATGCAAACGTAGCTGCTGTTCCAAACGAAATAGAAGTGCCCGACACTGTTCCTACAATAGCATAGCCATAACTACCGCCTCCGTCTCTATAAGCAATTACAACTTTATTGGTGTTAGAATCAAAAGTTGCTGATATTCTGTCTGAAAATGCACCTCCAAACGCAACTTCTGTTCCAAAACTAATAGAAGTACCTGAAACTGTTCCTACAATGGCTGTGGCTTTACTACTATTACCGTCATCTTGATAAGCAATTACAACTTTATTGCTATTTGAATCAAAAGTTATTGAAGTGTACTCCGTTGCTCCACTATTAAACACAACTGCCGTACCAAATGAAATAGAAGTACCTGAAACTGTGCCTACAATTGCTGTACCATAATTTGAATTACCTTCATCTTTATATGCAATAATTACTTTATTGCTATTCGAATCAAATATTGAAGAAGTCCAACTTACAGCAGCACTTTCAAATTCAACTTCCGTTCCAAAACCTTCAGTAACCGAATTATCCTCTATAATCTCCACAGTACCATCACTCCTCAATCCTACTACATTCCCTGCTGAAATAGCACCAGTTGCTACGAAGTCTCTTTCTCCTGCAGCATTGTCATCAACATATTTTTTAGTAGCTGGTTCGTAATCGGCATCAGGTGTAAAAGAAGTTGTATTGTCTAATTCTAATACGTTAGATTTTAAGGCTAAACCGCTTAAATCTTGGTCTCCTGTGTTTATTCCCGAAAGATTTCCTATGTCTGTAATATTTTGAGCCAATAACCCATCTGCTAAACTAACAACATTAGAAACTTTAGAGGTGTTTAATGCAACTGCTGCATCTATTGCTGTTGAATTATAGATAGTATCTGTGTCTGTAAATAAAGCACCTACTGGTACCGCAGTTTCCACAAGTGGATGTGCTACGTTTGATACTTTAGTGGTGTTTGCTGAAATTGCACTTGCTTGAGTTGACGTGATACCTACTTTAACAGTATTCAAATCTATTGCTGTCCTATTTTCTGCTAAAGCGGCTTCTACTTGAGTGGCTGTAATTAAATTACCAGTATCAACTATTGGTAACTCACTCGCAGTAGTAACACCATCAACTCCAGCCTCACCCTGAATTCCTTGTATTCCCTGTATTCCTTGAGGACCCGCGACTGTGCTATCTGCTCCTGTCGCTCCTGTCGCTCCTGTCGCTCCTGTATCTCCTTGAATTCCTGTATCTCCTTGTATTCCTTGAATACCCTGAATTCCTTGCACACCTGTGTCGCCAGTTAATCCCGTTATTCCTTGAATACCTTGAGGACCTGCTACTGTGCTATCAGCACCAGTTGCTCCTGTTAATCCAGTATTACCTATTACTCCTTGAATTCCTTGCGCACCTGTATCTCCAGTTGCACCCGTTATTCCTTGAATACCTGTATCACCAGTTGTACCCGTTACACCTGTTAAACCAGTATCACCTTGAATACCTTGAGGACCCGCAACCGTACTATCTGCTCCTGTTAATCCTGTTGCACCTGTGTTTCCAGTTAAACCTATATTTCCTTGAATACCTTGAATACCTTGAATACCAGTATCACCCGTATCACCAATAATACCTTGAACTCCTTGAACACCTTGAGGACCCTGTACTGTTGAATCTTCACCAGTCAATCCTTGTATTCCAGCATCACCAGTCAATCCTATTGCACCAGCAGGACCCGCGACTGTACTATCTGCACCCGTTGAGCCTGTTGCTCCATCTGCACCAACCGAACCTTGAGAGCCCGTTGCACCAGTTGCTCCTTGAGCACCCGCAACTCCTGTCGAACCTGTCGAACCTGTATCTCCTTTTAATCCATCTGCACCCTGAATTCCTTGAACTCCTTGAGCACCCGTAACTCCTTGAGCCCCCGTATCTCCTTGAACTCCTTGAGTTCCTGCTTCGCCTTGTATTCCCGTTATTCCTTGCGGACCTTGAATCTGTCCAATATCATCCCATTCTACACCATCCCAAACATGAAATGATTCTGGAGTATCAACTCCATAAACATCTCCTATTGTGTTTCCTGATGATGGTAAACTAGCTGATGTTGCAACCGACCCTATAATTATTAATCCTAATCCTTGCGCACCTTGAGCACCTGTAACACCTTGCAAACCAGTTACTCCTATAACTCCTTGTTCGCCTTGTACACCTACCGCTCCTGTAACACCTTGAATTCCTATAATACCTTGCACTCCTTGAGCACCCGCCACACCATCAACTCCTACTGTGCCATCGGTTCCTGTATCTCCCTGAATACCTTGAATACCTTGAATACCTTGAGAGCCTTGAGTTCCAAGTCCACTTACTAATATTGTTACTTCATTAATTACTGGTACTACTGTTATACTAGCCATAAGTTACGTCTTGAGTTATGTTTATTATTCCTTCTATGTATGTTACTACCACCCCACTAACAAAAGTCATTTCAATATCGTAATAATATGAAGCAACATCCCAATCTAAAACAAAAGTATCTATTTGAAATATTCCCCCTAAAGCATTTGATAGTGTTATGCCATCGCTTATAACAAATTCTTTTTCAAGCAATCCTCTTTTATTTCCTTTTCTAAATTGGATTTTAATTGCTGCACCTGTTAAGTCGATAGCATTCAAAGTGACCGTATCTTTAATTGTGAATTGTAAACCATTAAAAGTATCACCTTTATAGTGGTCTGGTATATTGTATTTTGTTGGCATAATATTATTTATTTAGTTGTAAATTTTAAAAACTGTTGTATATCTAAACTAAAAGATTCTACTAATTCACTCGGTAAATCTTTAAAAGCCGATTCAAAAGGTTTACTAAAGAAGTGTGTCGGCTTGATTCCTTTCTTTTTCTTTGCTAATGCAATAGCAACACCTATTGTTTTATAATTCCCTTTTGCAAATTGCCCACCTACACTTCTAAATCTTATCCCTCTTAACTTTGCCCACTTTGCGAATGTGCTTGTCGCTAATTCAAACCCTAACAAATTACTACTTGACTTATAAGAGTAAGGTGTGCTATATTTTCTTTCAGTTCCACTAACTCCCTTATCTTGAAAGTCCGCATATTTTTCCATCAGTATTTTAAGACTGAAACTATTTTTATGAACCTTTAAATCATAGTCTAAAGAATCATATAATTTCTTACTTACATTCTTTTTTTTCTTAGTTAAGTTTGCACGTGAACGGCTTATAACCCTCTTTGCAAACGTGTCTAAACTTTCTTTTACATTGCTTAACATATCTCGCTATCAGTTGCTATGTCCACGTCAAAAGTAACTGTCCAACCCGCTAAAAGCATTTCCATTTGTCCTGCGAATGGTTGCATACTAGGGGTACCATTCAAATGATATAATTCATCTCTTAAATCTCCACGCTTCAACCTATCCATTAACCTCGATATAACTGCTAATTGCGTGTTGAGCACATCCTGCTCATTGTCATTGCCTAAAAATATATCTGTAACATCTTCTTTACTTATATCTACTATGTCAGCACATGACAATTCAATACTAAAAGTCCACGTACTACCATTAAATACTCCGTTAGTTATTACAAAATTTGCAAGTGGGAATATAGATTGCTTGTTCAAATCTACTTTAGACCCATTGCCATAAATAATAGTCTTACAAAAGTCATCATCTTGTAAACTATCTTTAATTTTCTGCGTTAAATTGTAAAATCCTTTCAAATTATCTATTGTTTAAAATTCTTTTTTATCTGTCTATTCTCAAATGTTATCTTATCAATCTCGAATGCTAAATACATTAAACAAGTATGCAAGGATAAGCCTGTAATCTCATCAAATCTTCTAATGTCTCCTTGAGCGAGTGTGTTAAGCTCTTGATAACTTCCCCATTTTTCACCGAAATGTTGCCTTTCTTTGTCTGTTTCTCCGCCTCCTTCTCCAAATAGTTCGGGATACAACTCAGTAATTCGCTGGTTAAATGATAAAAAAAAACCATCGAACCCATTACAATACTCAAAGGCATTTTTTTCATCGTATTACTATACTCTTGGATTGTGTTGTTTTGATATTCATCAATTACATATTTGCGACCTTGCTTTTGTTTGATTGGCCTGTATAAAACGGACATTGCTTTATCCATGTTTGCCCAGTCATTTACGTACGTTGTAACGTCTTTATTTTCTCCGTATGATATAGCATCAAGGTTTGGTATAAAGCCGTAAGAAACACCCTCTAAATCGAATGTAAGTTGGTGTTCTTGCTTCTCTAAGAATAAATCATTAATAATAGAAACCAACCTATCAAACTCAGATGCTTTAATGTTGTTGATTTGGTCTAAAGAAAGGTTGAGAAAACAACTGATTAAGTCCTCATTTGTCGCATCTTCTATTTCAATAAATCTTTGGTATTGTCCAAGCGTAATATCCTTTAAAGATTCTGGTATGTTTATTTCTATTTTCATTATCTATTAAACAACAAAACTAAGAAATTGTATAAAATGCTTTAATAGATATTATAAGTGCCTTTGTTTGGATTGTCTAAATGGAATATTATATTGTAACGAATACCATCGATTGCATGGTTCCAGTCATCGATATAAAGTTTAGACTTCTTATCTGTGTAGATGTAATTATTTAATTCTTTTGCTATGTTGTGGCTGTTCGGGTCCACAATAATGTCATAGTCTTGCATACGCGTAATACCGCTTTCTATCGTTCCTTTCTTTACCGCCTGAATGTTCACACCTAAACTCTTTAAGTCTGCAATCAAACGAGGCTCAGCACTATCTGCTATAATTAATTTATTGGATACCCTGCTCAAAATAATAGATGCGAGTTCCTGCGTCTTTAATCCTTTTTTGTAGATATGCTCTTTAACATAGATTATCATCTTAGATTTATCTATCGCCACTTCGGATAGACTATCAGGGTCAACACTAAAGCCAAAATCCATTCCGCAAGATGTTTGCAATTCATCAGGATTAAACTCACCAAACTTCCATCTATCAAATACTACGCCCTCCGCTTTATCCAACCAACTCCCTAATATGACACTTTTATATTTGTTCGGGTTGTTCTTTTTAATGCGTTCAACTTCATTTAAGAAACTCTTATCTAAATTATCAATATTGTTTAGGTATGTTGTATGAATATAAGTAACGTTATCTTTAACCCCGTTAAACCCTGCTTCAACTCCAGCCTGTTCAAAGAATCGGTTGTATATCCAATGCTCTTTTGTTGAAGGATTAAGTATTAAAATGATTCTGTTTTGCATACCCTTTTGTCTTATAGATAGATTTATTTTATCAAATATAGATTCATCTATGAGTTCTTCGGCTTCATCTAATATCCATGTGGTAACCCCTTGCAATGATTTAAGGTTTGCAGTTTGGTCACCGCTTGAAGTCTTTAATCCTTTAAATATTATTTCGCTGCCTGATAACGTGTTAATTATTTTGTTACGGCTAACTGTGAAGTGGTCGTTTAATTCTAGCAGGTCTATCTTCTCTTGGAACTCTGGCACAATAGATAAATGCGCTGAGGTCATTGTCTGCCTTGTAAATAAAATTTTATGCGAATCTTCAAAGGATAGCAGACTAGTAAACCGCCCTACTTCAAATGACTTTCCAGAACCACGACCACCCGTGAGGATAAAAAACCGAGTATCATTTGCTAATCCATTCCAAATTTTACTCTGTTTTATTATCATACAAATCTCTTATATTGAAATCGTTTATTGTATGCGTGTTTTCTTGCTCTATCTTTTGCTTAACAGAACCCCAACCTCTATTTAATAAAACTTCTGCTGCTCTTATATCTCCTTTAGTTGCTTTCTTTCTTAATGCCATCAATATAACTTTTGCAGCACTTACACCGTCTTTCTCTTCGCTTAATACCTCTGCCAATAGTTCATCTAACTTAGGTAGTTTTTTTGGCGCACCTTTGCGATTTATATTTTGCGGATTATCTTTAAATCCTTTCCCTTTTAAGTTTTCTGGATTTGCCATTAGGTCGTTGTTGACTCGTTGTTAATTATAAAGTTAAACCCTTTGAACGCATAAACAAAAGGTTTGTTTTTATTGAACTAATTTTAAAGAACGTCTACGTTTTTATATATTCTTTTCCGTTTATCTTTACTTGTAATGTATCATCTAACTTCATCATTCTGTCTATTATTACTTGACAATACTTTGGGTCTAATTCCATACCATAACACTTTCTTTTTAATTGGTGTGCTGCTACCATTGTTGAGCCAGAGCCTAAGAATACATCTAATACTATATCTTCTTTTTTACTGCTGTTATTAACTGCTTTTTCTACAAGTTCAACAGGTTTTTGTGTTGGATGATATTCGTTTTTATTATCTTTTTTTAGTTCCCATACTGATTTTTCATCACTTGCACCAAACCATTGAATACTTTTACCTTTTTTAAATGCATAAATACAAGGCTCAAAATTAGGAATATATTGCGACATAAAAGCACCTAATCCGCTTTTTACTTTATACCAACAAATAACAGACCTTACTTCTAAATCTAATTCTGAAAAAGATAAAAATGTTTCTACTGACTTATTGATACTGTACCAAATATAAAAAGCTGAATAATCTTTACTAAATAAACTTGCATTTAATAAACTATCTCTAAAAAGATTAGTTAAATCAACTCCTTGCAAAGTATCATTTTCAATTCCTGTTCTTTTCTTTTTATTATGACCACCTGTATAACTAACTCCATAAGGAGGGTCTGTAAATACCATATCAGCCTTTTCTCCATCCATTAACTTTGCCACTTGGTCTGAATCTGTACTATCTCCACAAAGTAACCTATGCTCTCCAATCTCTATTAAATCTCCTAATATAACATCCACCTTCATATTATCAGGTTCTGTATAATCATCTTCTTCTGCTTCTAAAACATCTTCTTCAAAAGGGAATCCCTCAAGACCCCACTCCTCGAGTTCCTTCACATCCCACTCATTCGCTAATACATCCCAGTCGTGTTCTCCAAAGCCTACGTTATCAGCAATGATAAACCGCCTTGTTTCATCTTCTGTTAGGTCTTTAGCGGACTTTATCCACTCCTCTGGTATCTCTTTATAATTTAACTCTTTTAACGCTTTTAAACGCATATTTCCACCAAGTACTATATTATTCTCATCTATTACGATAGGTCTTAACTCCATCATCTTAGGAAACTCCTTAATAGAATTTACTAACTTCTTAAACTTATCATCTTTGATTAGTCTGGGATTGTTAGGATTTGATTTTATACTGTTTAATTTCATACTATTATTATAATAACAACAAATTAACTATTTTGTTAATCTTCGCTCTCTAAAACCATTTGCTTGAATTGCCTTTTAGATAAATGCTTTCTAAATACGCCATCAGTTTCATAGGTTGCCCACTGTTCACCATCTACCATAGCAGAGTATCTAATATTGTTACTACCATTCAATGGCTTCATGACTAAACGTATTACTTTTGTTACTTTCATTTAATGAGGATATTCAATAAAGACTTGTTTTAATTGTGATATGATACTACCCATACAGCCTTCACAAGTAGTCGGTTTTTGTTTCTTGTTTAGAACTCGGTTATAAATTGCTATTAAAGCAACTCTTTCTATATATGATACAATTATTTTATCAACTGAAAACCAAACTTTTAAATAATTATATTCATCTTCTCTTAAACATTCAATATTTTTGTTCGGATATTTTTTATTAAGCCATTCTTTTCTATCATCACATCCGCAATCTTCTTTAAATAAGAACTTCACAGCCTTTTTAACACCTGTTTTAACAAGTATCTTCTCTATGTCATCTCCTAATCCTTTAGACTTATTTAAGTTCTTCTGTGAATCTCTGTACTCTTTTGTTCGTTTATCCATTTTGAGTTCTTGGTTTAGTTTCAAAGTCTTTTAATAATTGCTTTGTTGTTTTTATTTCGTCTTCATTAGTCCAATAGTATATATTTTTTTCTACATTAGAAAGTCTATAATGATTTTCAGCAATCCATTCAGCAAACTTTAAAATTCTAAATTCCATTTGTGTTATTTTTAATTTCTTATTTTTTCATAGTCATTGGATAAATTTTCTTTTATCTTACGTTTACAATTCTTTAGAGTATGAAATATAGACACCCAGCTAATTCCCGTTTCTTTTGCTATCTTTCTTATAGATGTTTTCCGTTCTCTGTAAGTATCAAATAACATTTTATCGTACCAATGCCATGTGTCCGTTTCTTTATTTATTTTTAGAAAAAACTCATAGTAATCTTCTTCTTCTTGTATCTTACTTTCTACTTCTGGAATTTCAAAGTCATCTATATCAAATTTAATAATCTTTTTTCTCTCTCTGAAATATGAATAAAGAATAGACCTTAATGTTAGATAAACATAGTATTTATTTACTTCACCATCACTCATGATTTTACTCTTGATTCCGTATTTGTGTAGTTTAATATACATTTCCTGTACAATATCCTCACTGTACGCGCCCCCTCCTAATTTCTGCACAACTGCAACCCATTCTTTATGGTGTTTTGATACGGATTTCAGCATATTTTATTAAATATAAATTAGTTTAAGTTTTCTGAATAAAACGTAAATTCATAATTAATATTTCCATATTCCGAAAACAATAATGCCATACACCCTATTTCATTGTCTATTAATATATCTAAGTTTTCTTCTATTACCATCTTATTAAGTTCTTTCATTTTTAGATAGTTTTTATAACATTCTTTTACAAAGATATAAATATTTTTTATACAAAATGTCTCTTGTATAGATATTTTTTATATATTTGTCTTGTCAGAATGAACTGAACATAAAATAAGCCGCATAAATTATGTATAATTTTAGTTAAGAGCTGCCTTTACTGGTGGCTCTTTTTTGTTTACACTGGCTACAATCGCAATCTTTATGGTGCATTATTTTACTTTAGGTTATACCATAGCAATTTTTAATTCATTATCCCCTTTAAATATACATCCGTTAAGTTCTAATACATCTTTGAACCCATCAAGTATTTTATCTCTTTCCTTATCTGTTATTATTGCATCTGCTTTATAGATAATTCCCTTCACGTGTATTGTTGATTTTTTCATTATAATTTATTTAATTTAATTTTATTAGTACCATCTATAATAGGTTCGGGTCTTTCGAGGTTACTGCATGAATGAGAGGCTAACCTTTACCTATGTTTCTCAATTTAATCAGCTTCACTTCTATTATAAATGGCAGTAATAAAAAAAGTGCCATCTAAAACCTTACAAATAGATGACACTAAACCAAACCAAACTCATAAGGAAAATGACAAGTAAACCTTAAAGTACAAATATAGTTAAAATATTTTAATTTATTTTAGTTTGTTTATCAATTTTGCCCCTAAAATTATACCAGCACATGGAGCAACTATAATATATAAATATATCATTGGTGATACAAATAACATGAATACTGTTGGTACTATTATACAAATTGCGATACTTAAGACTATTGCTATTCTCATGTTGTTTTATTTTTAATTAAATATATGTGTTAATCTTGCTACTTGTCCATGTTCTTTATGGTGTATGAATGCTTCTACTGCCTCCACCACTCCAACATAACCATTTCTGTGATGCCATGAATCCGAAGTGCTAGGACTTCTTAAACTTTCAACAGTTACTCCTATCAAATCTTTGCTTTGTTTATGATGTATGTGGTGTGTATAAAAGTATCTATTAATACATCTTGTCCAGTCTTTAGATTCATGTGCCATTAAGGACCCTAAGTCGTTGTTTTTCGCTCCATCTCCATGAGTAGTTCCAATCAGATTCTTACCATAAGTAAAATATTTTCGGTGAGCAATTGAAATGTCAAACGTTATATTCTTGTTATTTATAAAGTGTGCTTCAATTACCTGCGCCAACATGAACCCACTCATATAATCGTGATTTGAGGGGTTGAATGTAAAATGAACATCTGCAATGGGGAGTAACATTTCAAGTACATCTATGTATAGATTTTTGGCTGTTATGAAATTGTCGTACCACATACCGTCTGTATCTTGGGGCGTTAAAGAAGTCGTTTTTCTGGATGGCATATCAATATGAAGTATATCGTTCCCGCCTATGAAGTTAATTTTATCAATATTAAAACCGCTTGACTTATCTAATATTCCTTGCACCCCTTCTATAACTCTTTGTACTGCTATTTGCTGATTGTATTCTTTCCCTGTTTCTAAACGTGTGCATAGTTTTCCTATGTGAATATCGGCAGGGTCTAAAACCATCAGATGACCATCTTTAGTTTTCTTTCTTTTAATCTTTGGATATTTTGGTGCGTAGTTCTTAAAATCCTTAATTAACTTTTTTATAAACTCATCTCTGTTTTTAGTTTGAAAGTTTGGATTTTTAACA
>Ga0307984_1000938_pt1 | contig 12371 bp, 10 predicted proteins | sample EllFjometageno78_FD_203169 | JGI IMG/M metagenome (GOLD analysis project Ga0307984, IMG submission 203169) | Marine microbial communities from Ellis Fjord, Antarctic Ocean - #78 | ecosystem: Environmental > Aquatic > Marine > Unclassified | place: Southern Ocean | collected 2014-10-09 | reverse complement strand
ACAAGATACAACTATTAATTTATGTTTAGTCAACAGGAGTGCATGAGTAAGGCTTGAGACTTCATCAAAAGCTTCAGAGAAGATTAGAGAGGCTTTGAAGCAGAAAGCGGCTTTGTAATTAGTCAATAATCACTTGACTCCTCAAGACTTGTTCATCTGATGCAAGTTCAAGTGAATACATGCCTTTTGCAAAGCCAGAAACATCTATCACAAGAGTTGATAATGACTGCTTCTCAAAGACAAGTTTGCTTGATGAATCATAAAGCTTAATGGTTGTAATAAACCCATTCAAATCACCCAAATCAACTGTTAGGTTGTTTGATGTTGGATTAGGGTAAATGAGCACTGATAAAGCTTCTAATTCATCAACTATTGTGAGTAATGTGCCAGCACACTCACAGTCTTCTTGAATCTCATCATCTTCTGTGTCTGGATTTCCATCATCACATGGATCACCGAAATACAAGCAAGTGTCGTTGTCAAACTCAGCTTCGGGGTCATAATTGCACGCAGCTTCATAAGTACATCCACCCTGTAATGGTTCACCTTCACACTCACATACGCCATTGAAGATGTCATTGTCAGTAAAGTCATCATTGTCATCACAATCATCACCTGGGAAAATGCAAGACATATCATTTTGATTTGCTTCTGGGTTGAAGTTGCAAGCTGTTTTATAAGTACATCCAGGCACTATTTCAATCTCATCACCTAAGCATTCACAATCTGCTGAGTAGGCGTCATTTTCTGTGAATTCATTTCCATCATCACAGTCATCACCATCATATAAGCATGAATCATCATTCAAGTTTGCTTCTTGATTATAATTACACGCCTGCATGTCTGAACATCCCGGAACACAATAACCAAATGTTGCACTGGCATTACCACCAGAAGCTAATAGCTCGTCCGTTGTCGCATCGGTGATTTCCCAGGAATTCTCATCAGGCCAATTGTCATTAGCCGCATATACAACCTCAATACAAGTTTCAAGATCAACACAATACGTAGCAGAAGTAGGGTTCGTGTTTGTTCCCGTATTCACAAGGAAATCCTCCCCGTTAACAGAAACGGCACCTCCTCCATCACTATACTGATCGTAAAGCGTTAGAGTAACAAATGTTCCGTAACAAGGTGGCGGCGGACACGCATCACAAAAAGCGCCTCCACAGTCAACACCTGTTTCGTCTTGATTTTGAATTCCATCCTCACATGTTTCAATCTCATCACCTAAGCATTCACAATCTGTTGTATAGGTATCATTTTCTGTGAACTCACTTCCATCATCACAGTCATCACCATCATACACGCATGAATCATCATTCAAGTTTGCTTCTTGATTATAATTACACGCTTGCATGTCTGTGCAACCAGGTTCAATCACACAACCCTCTGCTCCAGTTAACTCTAAGGAAATTAACGATGCGGGATTCCACCAAGAACATAGTTGAAGTTGACTCACATAAATTGGTGTTTCAAAGTCCACTGTAACAGTGGTAATCTCATAATTATATGGAGTTGCACCTACGCTTCCTAAATTAAGCGGAGTCGAGTCTTGTAGATAAATCGAAACATTTGATGAGGTATTGGTTGACGCTTCTATTACAGCGGTTACAGAAATTACATACATCGGGCTTATTGGATAAATATCACACTGATCCGTCAAAGAAACGGGGTATGATAATCCAGCTGACACTATCGAGGTTGTATTACATATTTCACAATCATCTATGAAAGAGTTTCCACCACAGATTCCTGAGCAATCGATATCAATGATACAAGTCCCATCATCATCTGTTGCGTCAGGGTTGTAATTGCAGGCTAGTTCATTTGTGCAGCCATTTATTGTGTATTCACAAGAACCATCATCGAATTCTGCCGCTTCATTGTAATTCAGTGCTCCTTCATCCATACATCCTCCTGTTCCTACTGTGATCGTAGCGACCATCCCTTGTTCTGCATGGTTTCCGATAGAACAATCGTAAGAGTATATACCTGCTACGTTAAACTCGTGAGAACCTATACACACGCCAGTTTCATCACCGCTTACAGGATCAATAAAGAACACTTCTGGATTGCCAAAAGACTCTCCTGTTAGTGTGTTCATGTCACCATTTACATTATGGTAACCATCAGTGTTTGACCACGTAACAAGAGCGCCAACTTCAACAGACAAATCTGTGGGAGAGTATGCGTAGTTAGATGTTACGACCTCTATTCCATCAACATTACATGAATTACTGAATGTACAACTGCCGTCATCTTCAGTTGCATCTTGGTCGTAATTTGAGGCAGTAGGGACTGTGCATCCTGGGATTTGCACAATTGGAATTTGGTTGATGACACAACGAGCAGACATGCTCCAGGAATGACTGTTGGCTTCCCGAAAGATTTGATCGAACTGATATTCCAGAGCACGACGCCATGACTTTTGAAATAAATTGGAGTCATCCTCAGATGACGACCACCAGATGCCGGCGTTGCCAAAGCTGTAGAAACCAGTGCCAAAACCGCTTCCGCCAGGCAATGCTGACCAACCACTGGAATTGGTAGCTCCTGTATTGGGCTGAGCCCAGTGGTCATACCCCACTTCTTTCATTTTCCCTCCGGCTACGCTCTCTCCGCCTAAGAAGTCTGTTAGCTCAGTGAACTCATCATCTGATGGGATATGCCAACCGTTGGGACAAATACCCTCAGTCATCACCGCAGGCCAATTGTAAAGCACTCCATATATCTCGTAGTTGTCAGCATACTGAGCAGCTGTAACATTATTGCCCTCATACCCGAAAACATAATAATAAGGTTCGGTATTGCTTCCTTCATTTGGAGGTGAAACACTTGGTAAATATTTGCAGTTCTCAGCAAACCAGCACTGCTCACCAATCTCTACAATGTCATATTCATATCCTTGATGTGTTACTGATGTTTGATTGTTGCAAGGACTTTGTCCAAAGAAACTGAAAGAAAGAAACAAGGAAAGCAGAGAAGTAAATAGAAGTCTCATATCTGTGATATTAGATCACGAATATAGTCCAACGACATGTCATCTTCAATGTTTGATAATACAACTTGACGCTGTCAATGTGTTGATACTTGATTGAGTCCGAACTTTGCTTCGCTCAGCATGAGTTCTTTCCCCTGACAGTGAGAGGGTGAGTCTAAAACGAACCCGTCTCACACACAGATGAGACGTCATTAATGCCTGACACGCGCGGCCTATGGACCGCGCTGACACAGGAAGATGTCATAGGAACCCAGACACAAAGTTCAAGTCCAGTGAGCGGCCATCTTTTGCTCTAATTTTTGATAGGGGGAAGGGGTGTTAAAAATCAAGATGAATGAGACAGAAGACCGTCGTGTCTTTATTCGCAAAAACTACCACGCAACTGCGTGGTTTTTTTGTGCCCCAACAATCCCGACTCAAGCTTGTTTGAATGAGGGGAGGTTGGGGCACAAAATTAACAGCCATCCAAAAGGATGGCGTGTGTTTTTGCGAAGTTTTAACGCCCCACACCCGGGATCATGAAATAATCCCTACGGGCTACAACTGAATTTTGTAAAACCCTGTTATCATTGAGATAGCGGGGTTTTGTTTTTTTTACTGTGCCTATCCTTGTGCTTACATTTTGTTTTTACGTAAGGATATTTTACTCATGGGTTAATAAATAGGCCAAATTCATACTGATCACCCTATTTGTCATTTTTGCGGGCTCAATAATATTACCACTAATATTATCGGTAAAGTATGTGAGGGCAGCCCCAAGTTTCCGATATTTGAGGTTATGAGTAAGAGTCATCAATATCAGCTTTGGCGAATATTGGATCATTTGGCAGGGGGAGATGCGCCTGCCTCGCGCTTTCAACGCAAGCGCGAAGAGGTCACTGCAAAGGCCATGGAAAAGTTGATTGGACAGTCAAGGGAAAAGCCATTGAAAACCATTCCCCGAGTCCGTGACCTCTCCGATCGAGATTTTCATAATCAATATGTCAAGCGAGGCCGTCCCGTTGTGTTGCAGGGTAAGGCAAAGGAATGGAATTGCGTTCAAGATTGGTCGATATCATGGCTTCGTGAAAATTATGGCGACGATGAAGTTTCCATATTTGACCCCTTGGATTCCGATTCGTCTGATGTTCGCTACGATGTCGAATTGATCAAACTCGCGGAGGTTTTGGATGCCATGGAAAAAGGCGATGTCTCAAAGTACAGCCGATTCAATCGCTTATTGTATGATCATCCGGAATTGCTGGATGATTTTGATTGGAAGTGGCTGCAAGGCATGCGGAGCAGTTGGTCCTCCGGAAAAACCTACCAAGTCTTTATTGGAGGTAAGGGTACGCGAACGTCATTGCATTGTGCAGGCGAGCACAATTTGTTCACCCAAATTCATGGAAAGAAACACTGGTATTTCATCGAACCCAAAGCAGACATATGGCTCAATCCACCAATCACGAGGACCCCGTATTTCTACAGTTTGTTCGACCCTGAAGAGATGGACTACGGCAAACATCCAGGGATGGAGAATGTCCAAATTTGGGAATGCATTCTCGAACCTGGCGATGTCTTGTTCAACCCTCCGTTTTGGTGGCATCAAGTCAAAAACCTGACCCCTTCTATCGGTGTGGGTTTTCGATGGTTTGACATCATTGACAACCTAAAAACGAATGCAACGGGGACTGCAATGACCCTCATGTCGACAAATCCGTCCATTTTGACTGCTACAAAACACAGAACTGATTTTTCGGCAATTTTTAAGTTAATGAACTCAAAACAAAGACGCAATGGATACTGATAAGATGACCATTCTGTTTCCCCCTGAGGACGATCAGTTTCTCTCAGACTTGAGAGCTGAGGTCCGGGCGTATTTCAATTCGACCCACCAAAGCATTTACGGCAATACCTTCATGTACGCCAAAGTATGCGTTTTTGTGTTGGTCTATCTACTGGGGTATGCCCTCCCCATGGTGTTCCAATTGAGCGCAACAAGCGTTATATTGATATACACGTTCTTGGGTATGTGGAGTGTTTTCCTAGCTGTGAACGTTGGGCATGATGCCGCTCACCACGCCTTATTCAAAACCCGCAAATACAACGACTGGGCCATGCACATTTTTGATCTGCTTGGCTTGAGCTCATTCAATTGGAAAAACAGACATGTTTCGGGTCACCATGTGTTTTCCAATATCATGAACTACGATCCAGACATTCAGCAATCGGCCGTGGTGAAGATTTTTCCTCAGGATCAACATCGTACGTTTCACAAATGGCAGTGGATTTACATGCCTTTCATTTACGCCATCTTCATACCGAGGTGGGTGTTTTATCGTGATTTTAAAGATGTTTTTCACAAGCAAATCGGAGGGTTTAAGAACCGACCGTACCCTTGGTTTGAGGTTTTGAAAATGGTGTTTTTTAAGTTCATATATGTAGGCTATCTGGTCGTTCTTCCTGCGGTGTTGACAAACCACAGTTTGATGACATTCGTCTGGGCCTTCATCGCATTGATGGTGGTGGGCAGTGCGACCATTGTTGTGGTTTTGTTGACCACTCACATGTTGGATGATTCTTTTTTCCCGGATCCCGACGAACATGGCATGATGCCTTACTCTTGGTCAAAACATCAAATGATGACCACAAGTGACTACGCTACAGAAAACATGCTTGTAACCCAACTGTTCGGAGGATTCAATCATCACGTGATTCACCATCTGTTTCAGCATGTTTGCCACGTCCATTATCCGGCGATGACGAAGATTTTAATCAAGGTGTCTGCCCGGCACAATTTGACATACAGAACAAAGAAGCGCATTTTACCTGCGATGTATTCCCATTTTAAGTTACTCTACAATAACGGGCTTGAACCGGAATTGTTAAATCACGACTTCTAATGAAAATTGTTGTCACAGGCGCGACAGGTTTTCTCGGTACGAGGTTGCTGGAACGTTTGGCTTCGAGAGAGGCCAACGTCAACGAAGTGTTGGGAGTTGGTCGAACCCTCAAGCCTCTCAGCACGGTTGAAGCGAGCAATGTCAAGTACCAACTCGGAGACTTGGAAGATCAGAAGTTTGTTAATGAAATAATCAGGGGAGCAGAAGTGGTCGTGCACGCCGCAGCTCTGAGTGCGCAAATGGCTCCGCCATGTACGTTCGAGCAAGCCAATGTCAAGGTAACCCAGCATGTGGTAAACGCTTGCGAGGAGCACGGTGTGAAGCGCCTGATTTTTATCAGCTCGCCCAGTGTTTATTTTCAAATGAAAGATCAACTCTCCCTCAACGAGAGCGACCCCCTTCCTTCTCCAGTCAATGTCTACGCGAAGACCAAAAGGGAGGCTGAGTTGGTTGTAGAAGCGTCAGATGTTCCTCACGTCATTTTCCGTCCACGGGCGTTGATTGGTCGAGGCGACACAGTGATACTACCTCGGATCATCCGCGCACATTTATCGGGCCGACTTCGCCGAATGGGACACGAGCGAAACCAAGTGGATTTGACTCCGGTTTCGAACGTGGTAGATGCCATCTTGCTTGCGATTCAAGCCCAAGGAGATGCCTTGAATCAGACCTACAACATTTCCAATGGTCAACAGGAATTGTTGTGGCCCCTCTTGGATAAGGTATTTTCTGACTTGGGGATGAAGGCCGTCACGCGAAGCATTCCCATTCCTTTGGCCATTGTAGTTGCTCGGCTGATGGAATGGCATGCCAAATGGTTGAACAACTACCAAGAGCCTGTGCTCACGGTATACGGGATTGGCACACTGACCAAGGATTTTGGAATGGACATTTCCAAAGCCAAAGCACTTTTGGGCTATGAACCACATCAAACAGTTGAGGAAGCTATGACTGAATTCATGAATTGGTACAAACCCAAGTCCGCATGACCCAAGTCGAATGGAAGGTTAGGAACGCTGGACATTGCTGGGCACAAGCCCATCATACCATGAAAGGAGCACCTCGGGAGAAGATTCAATTCTTTGCCACATGGGTAGAGATACGACACCCTCGCGAAGGCACAATACTCTTCGATACAGGTTATACGTCGCGCTTTCATGACCTTACACGAAGCTTTCCCAATTCCATTTATGCACGAATGACAGCAGTGGACATCTCCGAGGCTGAAGAAGCCAAGTCGCAGGTGAGTGCGGCTGAGGTCAAGCATGTGTTGCTTTCCCATTTGCATGCCGACCATGTTGGAGGACTGCGCGATTTTCAAGATGCGCAGTGTTGGGCGTCCAACGGATGCAAAGCGGAATTTGAAACATTGCCCCGTTGGCGTGGCTTCGCGAAGGGGTTGTTGCATGATTTGATTCCCGAGGATTGGTTGACGACCTGCAAATCTTTTGAGTCTTGTTCTCCCGCAGTGCATCCACAACTCGGTACGGGTTGGGATGTGTTTGAAGATGGTAGCATCGTCATGTTTCCTTTTCCAGGACATGCTGCCGGACAGCATGGTGCTTTGATTCAAACAGGGGATGGACCGGTCTTGCTTGTGGCGGATGCGATTTGGAACATCAAGGCCATTACGGAAAATCGGACACCTCACCCCATTGTGCGCCTGTTCTTCGATGACTGGAAGGCTTACCATGAAACATTGTTCAAGTTGCAAGCGTTCCACGCTGTTTATCCGTCTGTTCCCATCTTGGCGACGCATTGCCCCGTGACATATTCGCTTGTCTCGAACCCAATGCAACCATGAGGATTCCATTCAAATTACTCGTGCTTTTAGCGTTGTGTCGCCTGGAGTTTGAACGAAGGCGGTTTGAACGAAACCCCAAAGCGCATCAAAGGATAATGTGGAAGCGATTTGGGACTCTTACGTTGGCGCGTTCTCCAAAGTATGCTCCACACGCCTCTGGTTCTATTGATGATTTTCCAGTGCAAGGGAAGTTCGAATTCATGCGGGATTTTGACGCCATCAATACCCGTGGAATCAAGCTGGATGAAGCCATGTCGGAGGCCGTGAAAGCTGAACGAAGTAGGGACTTTACACCCACCGTTTCCGGCATCACTGTAGGCCTATCTTCGGGAACATCCGGCAATCGAGGAGTGTTTTTGGTGTCGGAGAAAGAGCGTGCCTATTGGGTCGCGATGGTGTTACAGCGTATCCTCGGTTTCTCATGGAAGCGGAGAAAAGTTGCCTTTTTCTTACGGGCGAATAGCAAGCTCTATACATCCGTGCAGTCTAGGCTCATTCAATTTGGCTTTTTTGATTTATTGAAACCTGTGAAGCTTCACATCGCAGATCTCAACAGCCTTCAACCAGATGTCGTCGTAGGGCAGCCCAGTCTGCTCATGATGCTGGTCGAGGCTCAAAGCAATAAACAACTCAAGATTCACCCCACCCAGGTGATTTCCGTGGCGGAAGTCTTGTCTCCTGAGGACAAGCGAGCTATTGAGACTTGTTTCTCTGTGAGCGTCCAACAAGTATATCAATGCAATGAAGGGATGTTTGGACAAACATGTGAACATGGGAATATTCATCTTAACGAGGACGGCTTGCTAATTGAGAAGAATTGGCTGGACCCCACACGTTTTGTCCCCATCATCACCGACATGCGCCGCAGGATTCAGCCGGTTGTGCGCTACAAAATGACTGATATCTTACATGTCACAGAGTGCACTTGTGGTTCCAAAATGATCGCGATTTCTCAAATAGAAGGACGTACTGACGACGTGTTGAAATTTCCCAACGACCGTATCCTCTTCCCTGATTTCATTAGGCGCGCAGTCATTGGAGCTCATTCCGAGATCACGAATTACCAAATCATTCAGAAAAGCCCATCGGAATTGGTATTGTACGTATCTCCCATAGTATATTGGGAGAATGCACGCCTCGCATTGACTGAACTCTTCGAATCACAGGACATCGCGGGTATTGATATCCATAAAAGTGAAACCAAATGCCATCAATTGGGAACAAAATTCAGAAGAATCCATGCTAAACGTCACTAAACCTTGTCGCATTACGGGGACCGGGATGCATCTCCCTGCACAAGTGTCATCAGAAAAAATTGAAGCTGAACATGGGTTGCCTTCGGGGTGGTCCCTGAAGTACAGTGGCGTTCATACGCGGCATTGGGTTTCGTCTGAAACGGTGGCCATATTGGGAAGCCAAGCAGCTCAATCAGCTTTGAACAATGCTGGGGTTAAACTCTGTGACATTGACGTCTTCATTACGGCGGGAGCAACAAGCGACCAACACATCCCGTCGCAAGCTGCTATGACATTGGGTCAAATGTCCGAAGGAGACAAGGCCACATGTCAGGCCTTTCACATCGACACCACATGCCTAAGTTTTATCTCGGCATTTAGGTTGGCGGCAGATATGCTTCAAGATCCGGAGGTAAAACGAATCCTCGTGGTGGCGTCGGAAGTGGCCAGTGTGGGAATAGGTCCTTTGAATTGGGAGACACTGACACTGTTTGGAGACGGCGCTGCGGCGATGGTGTTGGAAGAATGTAACGACGCTCAAGTTGGATTGGTGAGGCACCAGCATAAGATGTACACTGAGGGGCTCCGAGCAGCAGAAATTCCAGGCGGATGTGTAGCGAAATGGGTCGAGGATTATGCTTTCGACCCAGGTTTGCATCATTTTCAAATGGACGGACGGGAACTGCTTCGCCTCACCCTGAAACACCTTCCTGGTTTCGTTAAGCATTTTTTCGATGGGACCCAAAGCACGTGGAGTGATGTGACTTGGACCGTCCCGCATCAAGCATCCAAAACCGGACTTGGTTTGATTCCCAAAATCGCACCCGTGAGCCCTGACAGTGTCGTCAACATATTGGAAACGACAGGCAATTGTATTTCGGCTTCCATTCCGATGGCCTTGCATCATTTGGCCACGACTGAAGGATTGAAGAAAGGTGACTCGATTCTGTTCATCGGAACCTCTGCTGGATACAGCATTGGTGCATTGTTGTACCAACATGGTTGATTTGCTCCTCCATCTTTTTTCGATAAAAAAAGGAAGCATGCGGGCATGGCGATGGTATCGTGTGCGTCAGGTGATGTGGTTGGCGCCCTTGTTTACAGCGCTTCTCGTGTTGAACAACATCGCTCTCGCGATGGATTGGATTCTTTTCCCAAGTTTCAGAAAACAAGTCATCAAGCGTCCTGTTTTCATTGTGTCCTTGCCGCGAACAGGGACGACCAACGTGTTGCATGCGTTGAATTCACCTGGCATGCCCTTTTCATCCATGGCGCTTTGGGAGTGTTTGATTGCACCTTCCATCATCCAGCGTAAAGTGATTCGGTGGGTTTGGCGTCGGCTTCCAGTTGTGGCGCGAAATGTGGTTTTCAAATTTGACCAAAGGTTGTTTGGTCAATTGAATTCCGTGCACAAGACCAGTCTTTTTTTACATGAAGAGGATGAGCTTGTGTTGATGTGGTCGTTGGCCACTATCTACGTGGGTTTATTCTATCCGGAATCCGAAGTCCTTCGTGAACTGTTTCAATTCGACGAACGTGTTTCGACTCGACGCAAGGCACGCATCACTCGCAGGTACCGTCGTCTGGTTCAACGGCACTTGTATGCATTTGGCGCCTCTAAAGATGTGCGATTCTTGTCAAAAAACCCTGCCATGGCAGGAAAAGTGGAGTCCATTGCACAGCACTTCCCCGATGGACAATCGGTGGTCATCGAACGCTCTCCACACAATATTTTCCCGTCCACTGAATTGCTTCTCTCTATTCAAATGCAAACAGCGACAGATGTCAAAATATCAAAGCGAGAGCGCCATGCCATTTCTGGTATCCTGGAAGGGTTCCGCCGTAATCTCCAGACCCAACTTGTAGATAAAACCTGTATGCCTTACGTTGTTCTTGCTTTCTCCGATTTGGTCCAAGCGCGTGAGGACAGCATCAATGCGTTGTTGCTTTGGTTGGATTGTTCTGCGGTGTTTCACGATTCAAATCAGAGCGAATCGAATCGTTCGAAAAAAAACTACGTACCACTTAGCGATTCAGAGATGGAGCGTATATTGTATGGGCCTTGGCCAACGTGGCCCAAGGAGAAGTTCTTGGATGTGACTCTTCAAAATTAAATATGTCATGAATGACAAAATCACACAATTCGACCGCTACCGCTATAACTTGTTGTGGCTTGCTGAACATTTTTTCTATTCGAAAAAAGCAAACCTAGCACGTAGAAAACTGGGCGAATCTTTGTCAAAAAAGATTCCTGAAGAGCTTGGAGGGCTTGGGGAACATGGAGAAAATCACATCCCCGTCCCAGTCATTGATGGAACAAACCTTGAAGATTTCATCAAGAACTATCGAGACAAGTCGCATCCCGTTGTGCTGAAGAATGTGGCTTCCTCTTGGCCCCTCTTTCAAAAGTGGACACCAGATTTTTTTTCAAATCAATATCCTGATGACCCTGTCATTTTGTTCGATGCAGCCATTGAAAATAGCAAACGGGCATACACGGATGGAAAAAAGACAAAATCGGTTTTACTCTCCGAGTTCATCGAATCCATGAAAAATGGAGGAAAGGACTATGCAAGATTGTTGCCTTTGTTGGATCAACACCCAGAGCTTCTTGAGGACATGGATGTTGATTGGCTAAGGGCTGCCGCGAACAATGGCTCCCAAAAAAGCATCAAGCATCAACTTTTCATTGGCGGTGCAGGAACATCGACGTCCATGCACTGTGCCATAGGATCCAATTTGTTCATTCAGGTGCATGGAAGAAAACAATGGTGGATTTACAGCAATAAAAATGCTCCGTTGCTTGATCCTATCGTCGATCGATCAGTGTTTTTTAGAAGCCAAGTAAACAGTGAGAATCCAGAGGATGGTTTTAAAAAAGCAGATGGTTGGACTGTCGTTCTTGAGCCTGGAGACATCTTGTATAATCCGCCATTTTTTTGGCATCAAGCGCGAGGCTTAGATACCAATATGGGCGTTGGATTTAGGTGGTTTTCCATGGCTTCCATCTTAAAAGTGAGCCCAGCTCAATTTCTCATGACCCTCACATCCAGCAACCCATCTATGCGTGAGGCAAACAAGGCTAAACACAACTTCGCCAAGGTGTATGCCGAATTGTTGGAGAAACAAACAGAATCAAAATAATTTCGATCTGCAAGAATGGTTGCCTCATCGCAGATATGTAAGGCAAATGTTGAACGCTTAGTAGGCTTGGTATCAAGTTAAATCAACAACCCATATATGTCCAGGAAGTCAATGTGAGAATGACAGTGAAATCTTGTTCTTGAATGATTAAATAACCTTCAAAACTTTTCATATCATCAACATTTGGATTGTACATCACCCACTTATTGACGGGAGATCCATCGGACCATTCAGTCCACCAAGATGGTGACAATACATATTGATTTTCAAGTAATGTTTTGGCTATTTGTATTTCCATTTTA
>Ga0307984_1000937_pt1 | contig 12373 bp, 23 predicted proteins | sample EllFjometageno78_FD_203169 | JGI IMG/M metagenome (GOLD analysis project Ga0307984, IMG submission 203169) | Marine microbial communities from Ellis Fjord, Antarctic Ocean - #78 | ecosystem: Environmental > Aquatic > Marine > Unclassified | place: Southern Ocean | collected 2014-10-09 | reverse complement strand
ACCACGCCGATTCACACTCTGACGAGGGGCAGAGTGCCACAAACCCCTCACCATTCTCTCCATTCCAACTAGAGGTTAATTATGATACTAAGACCATATCAAGATGTAGCGGTATCAGACGCATCCAAAGCTTTAGATGACAGAAAGAATACAATCGTTGTCGCGCCTACAGGTGCAGGAAAAACGATTATGCTTTCTGCTTTAATTGGTAAGAGATACAAAAAAGGTAATCGTGTCCTAGTTCTACAACATCGTAACGAGCTTGTAGAACAAAACATGACGAAGTTTAGTAAAATAAATCCATCTATGAAAACCAGTATTGTCAATGGTACAGTTAAAAACTGGGATGGCGATGCAGTTTTCTCAATGATTCAGACGTTATCAAGGGATAACAATCTGGCGAAAAGACCTAAGTTTGACATGGTAGTGATAGATGAAAGTCATCACGTTGCCGCTGATACTTATAAAAAAGTAATCAATGCCGTTAGAAATGATAATGAATATTCAGAGATTGTAGGATTTACTGCCACGCCTAACAGAGGCGATGGAAAAGCATTAAAAGGTATATTCGATAATTGCTCACATCAGATTGAGCTAACCACCCTCATTAGAGAAGGTTTTTTAGTTCCGCCAAGGGCGTTTGTAATTGATGTTGGAGTTAAAGATAAACTAAGTGAAGTTCGTAAACTGGCAAACGAGTTCGATATGGAACAAGTCGAAGCCATAATGAATAGAACTATTATTAATCAGCGAGTGGTCCAAGAATGGCTTGATAGAGCAGGGGATAGAAAGACTGTTGTATTCTGTTCTACTATCAATCACGCCAATGCGTTACTTGATGAGTTTTTAGCTGAAGATATAAATGCAGAAGTTGTAACAAGCGAAACACCTAAAAAAGATAGATCACAGATTTTGCACGATTTAGAACATGGCGATGTTCAAGTGGTAGTAAATGTAGCAGTTTTAACTGAAGGTTTTGATGCTCCACCAGTGTCGTGCATTGTGCTGACAAGGCCATGTTCTTACAAATCTACAATGGTTCAGATGATTGGTCGAGGTCTAAGGATTATTGATCCAGAGCTTTATCCTAATACAATTAAAAAAGACTGTTTGGTCTTAGACTTTGGAACGAGCATCATTACTCACGGTGCTTTAGATGAGGGTGTAAACTTAGCGGGAAACGAAAACGATGGTGTTGAGGGTGTAGCTCCAACTAAAGAATGTTCTAATTGTGGTTGGACTGTTCCTCAAAACTCTCGCGTCTGTCCTAATTGTGGTCATCTGTTCGAGGGGCAAGATAAGTCTGAGCTACATGACTTTGAGTTAACTGAATTTGATCTGATGCAACTGTCACCATTTAGATGGATAGACATCTTTGGTAACGGCACTTGCATGATGGCAACTGGATTTGACGGATTCGGAATAGTGGCTACAATAGGTGATAACTCAATAGGTCTTGTGAAGTCTCAGAATGGACGCTTAAAGGCCGTTGCGATTGGTAGCAAAGTACAGGCTACTTCTGCCGCAGACGACTTCTTGAGAGAGATTGAGAGTAGCAAGGCCGCTAACAAAAGTAAGAGGTGGTTAAACGATAGAGCTACACCAAAACAAATGGAACTTTTAAAGAAAAATAATGTTCAAATCAGCTTTATGGATTTCTCCTGGACAAAATATAAAGCTGCTTGTTGGTTAAATTACCTATGGAATAAAGATCGAATAGATAAAATGGTTAAGGAAATGGGTTATGATAAGAAATAAACTATTAGAGGCGGCAAAGAAAAAGATTAATGTTGATAGAGCTGATGTTTATGGGGATGCAAAGTTAAATCATGTGCGAATTGCACAAGGTTGGAATATTATTATAAATTCTGTCGAGGGGGATATTAACGAGGGTCATGTTGTGCTGATGATGGATTGGCTGAAGACATCTAGGTTGCTAGAAACAATGGGGCATCAGGATACTTGGGAGGATAAAATTGGCTATTCAGCTTTGGGTGGCGAGTTTATGATAAAGGAGGAGCAAGATGCCAAGGTTTAAGATGAATGTTTTTTTAATTAGTGAAAATACTGAAGGAGAAATATTTACGAATGAATTTAAAATGATTTGTTTTGTTAGAGATAGTTACGACAATCAGGAAGTAGCTGATCGTGCTGACAAAATAACTAAAGATTATATATTAAAATCTAAAAATCCTGTTCTGTTTGGCTCTTGCTTTTATTCAGCTAGGAAAAATGACAAGCCTCACAATTGGGAAATGATTTCTTTTAAAGACAATTGCCTTGAAGAAAAATATACAGAAAGAGATTTACGTCATATGATAAAATTATACACTCCAATTGAGTATATTAAAAAATTTAGATTATTTTCTAAAAAGGAAATGCTTACTAACAACAAACAAAAATTACATTAAGGGGGATACATGACTGATAAAATAAGTCCATTTAAAGAAATAGGACATGTGTGTAAGAAATTTGGTTGGGAAACTAAATTATGCGAAATGTCTCAAGAGCAAATAGAAGTATTAATTTATGCAATACAGCAAACAACACCAATTGAGGAGGAAATTGCCATTGATAGACTTGAAGAGAACTACTTTAGAATCACAGGAAATTGGCCGACAAACAGCACCATCATCCCGTTCTAAAGATTTAGAGAATCAAATCTCAGATGCAGTAGACGAGAGGATCGTTGAGAACAATAAAAAGATACCTAAACGAAACTATATAGGTGCTTCTTCTATTGGCGAAGAGTGTAGTAGAAAAATACAATATAGATTTATGAATTACCCTTCTGATCCAGAGAAAGAATTTACTGCAAAGACATTGCGTATTTTTCAGTTCGGACATGAGATCGAGGATTACGCGGCTAAATGGTTGCGTGATGCAGAGTTTGATTTAAAAACAGAGGATAAGTCTGGAAAGCAATTTGGGTTCGCTATAGCAGATGACCAGATAAAAGGTCACATAGATGGTGTATTAGTCTCTGGGCCAGTACCTATGAAGTATCCTGCCTTGTGGGAGAACAAATCTGCGAACGATAGGAAGTTTAAAGAGTTTGTAAAGCACGGTGTTGCTAAAACAAATAAGGTCTATGCGACTCAGATAGCACTCTATCAAGCTTACATGGATCTTGCAGAAAACGATTGTTTATTCACAGTTGTTAATAAAAACACCAGTGAAATATATTATGAATTAGTTCCGTTTGATAAAAAACTTGCTCAAGAAGCGAGTGATAAAGCAGTAGACATCTTGACTAGTATAAAAGCAAATGACATTCTACCTCGCATAGCACAAAGTAGAGATTTCTTTTTATGCAAATTCTGCGAGTATCAAAACTCGTGTTGGGGAGAATAACCGAAATGAAAAAAGTGGAGGGTGAAATGTCGGTAAACATCACCCTCCTAGATTAAAACGAACTTTATGTGGTGGGTACAGAATAATGGTAGTAATAAGACTTAGCAATACTAAATCCAGTAATTTAGCAGAAGAAATCAGTGACAAAGTGCCTCGTAGCATACAGTTGCAAGCACTGGTGGATACATACCCAAACGGTGTTATCAGAGGCACTCAATTTGAGATCGGATCGTTAAGCGGTGAGGTCGGAAAATCTCTAAAAATTTCTGTAGATTCTAACCGTTCTGACTTTATGCAGGGTATGGATTTTAGTACCAGTGAAGGTATCGGAGGTATCGCAAAGATTATGATGGAGGGTCGAGGAATGACCCTGAGAGATGTTACAGAATATTTCAGTGACTATTTAGAGGGATCAGATCGACCTAGACCTCCAGAAAACCCGATAAAACCTAATTTAGATGCACCAGCTCCAACTAAAACTAAAATTCAGATAGATATTAACACTCCTTTTGACGGTGAGCATTTCTATGTATCGGAAGATGGTGAGATTATTTGCTCTGTCCGTAGATACATATCAAAAGATGATTCGGGTGAGATTATGCGAGGATCGGATGGCAAGGCTAAAAAAGAATTTAGACAGTTCTCAGGTCAAAGCACATACCCTAAAATGCCCGAAACTCGTCCTCTATATAACATTCCAGATATTCTGGAAGCAGAGCGAGTTATCTGGGTCGAAGGTGAGAAATGTGCAGATGATCTAAAAGCTATGGGTTATACAGCTACCTGTAACTTAGGTGGTGCAGGTATGTTATCCGTTAAGTCAGCTCCAAGTTACGATTTCTCTCCGTTACATGGTAAAAAAGTAATAATATGGCCTGACAATGATAGCGCAGGCATAAAGATTGCAAAATTAGTACAGGATTTATCTTCTAAAGCAGGGGCTATATCTGTAACAATGCTGTCGCCACCAAGGGGTAAGCCTGAGAAGTGGGACGTTTCTGATGCAATTACAGAAGGTTTTGACATCAATAAGTTCTTAAATGAACCACAGCACAAAACCAAACAAACCATTTCTTTAAAAGATAACAGCTTACTTATATCTCAAATGTTTGTAGGTAAAGCACCAGAGCAGAAGTTTCTGATCGCAGATACAATACCTCTGGGCGTACCTGTTGTTTTTGCAGCGGCTGGTGATTCGGGAAAAGGAATGATGACTTTAGATTTAGCTATGAAAGTAGCGTCTGGGTTTTCAATGCAAAGCTCCTTTGGGGGATTGGTATCTACGCATGGTAATGTAGTCATTATGACAGCGGAGGATGATAAGGACGAACTGCACAGACGTGTGGAGCGACTAGATCCCAGGAGAAAAAGATTTGATTACGAACATGATATGAGAGTGCTTCCGTTGCCTAACTTGGGCGGTGTATTCCCAATGATGCAGAAGATAGATAATTCATACGTCATGGGAGCAGAGTTCGAAAGGCTCTATGAACAGATACTAGAAATTGATAACTTAGCTCTGTTCATTGCTGATCCAATGGCATCGTTTGTCCATGCAGATATAAACTCTGATCCAGCGGCAGGGGCCGCTTTCATGGGTATGCTTGCACAGTTGTCTACTGAAACAGGTGCAACAGTCATGGTTAATCACCACATGGCTAAGATTAGAGAGAATGAGCCGATTACAACACCAGAACAGGCGCGTAACCTTATCAGGGGTACATCAGCTATTGTAGACGGTGTCAGGTCTGCGTTCTCCGTATGGCAAGTGGACGAGAAGATCGGGAGACAAAGATGTAAAGATCTGGATATAACATATACACGAAACACCGTATTCGATGGTGGTGTAGTTAAATCAAACGGTCCAGCTAATCGGGATATACGTCACTTTATTCGTAATCAAGACACAGGTTTACTTGAGGATAGATCACAAGATATTCGTAACTTAGCTCTCTCGTCAGCCATACGTCAAAGAATAGATTATATGTACCAGTTTATCGAGCTATGTGAGCAAAACGGTCACGCAGTCACCAAAGGTGGTAAAGATGATGGCGTGTTTGAATCTATTCGTGTTGCCACGTTAAGAGAACCTTGCGTAATAGGTTTAAAAGGAATCGGTGAGTCTACAATCAAAGGAGCCGTTACCCAACTTCAAGAAACTGGTAGGATTGACGTATATAGACTTACTCAGGCAGGAACTAAAAAGTGGCTCGGAACTATGGATGGTGCAATGGCAAATGGTACATACGAGGCGCGTACTGCAAGAGAGAATAGTGGTTGACCTATCCCTTACTGTATGGTAATTAATAGTATATGAAAGGAATAGAAAATGTTCGCAGTATATAATACAAAAAAAGAAAGACCTACTTTAAAAGAAGCACAAGAATTTGTCGGGGGAATGGTTCAAATAGTCTATTGCCCTTCAGATCCTGATGCTCAGTTGCTCGTTAACGAAGAAGGTCTACTCTTAGACCTACCTTGGAACGATAAAGCTACAGATTTAGCTAAAACAGGCATCGTCGGGAACGCTATTTTCTTATTAGGTAATGCTAAATGGGATTAAGTGTTGCTTAAAACAAATACTATGATATAATTTTTATATGCATAATTTCTTTTATGTTGAAAAAATTGTTCAAAAAAAGTGGTAAGCTAGAACTTGCTACTAACTATTTGATAGACTTGTCATTGGGTCTGCCATTTAAAGAGAACTTCCGTTAGAGCGGGAGTTTTTTTTTGGCTGCTGGCGTTAAGTCGAAGAATTGTTCGGGTTAATTAATCTACTTTAATTTAATTTGTTTCGTTTCTTTTGAATAATCATATCCCACACTTCATTTACAGTATGATCTACTTGTTTGCCGTTTATATATGTACATTCATTGCCATCGTCCTCACGCCTGGCACGAAAAACCATGAAACGATTGTCACATATATACACTGGAGATCCTTTTAAGTCTGTCAACTCCAAGTAAATAAACAAATCACTCAAACTGATTGCCAACTTGAGTGACTTTTTCGAGGGAAGAATTTGATTTGTCTTGGATGTCTTTCTTATATTTAATCATTTCCCAAACTTCTTCAGGCGAATGATCCACATAGATATTATTTATAAAACAACAACGACTACCATCAATATCTTTTTTAGCCGTAAGAACTATGAACTTGTTCTCACAAAAATAAACTACATTCCCATCTAAGTCCGTTAACTCTAAAGTTATATAATCATTAATCATCTGAATATTTTCCTTTTATGAAATAATTTTTTGTACATTTTATAAATATAAGCCCAGTTGTTTATTCTAAATGCCCAATGCTCATCTTCTGTCCATTCTGTTACTTTTGAAGTCCAATTCTCCCTCTTAAATGGGATCACTTGGACAACAGGAGTTCCAATAGGTATTGTGTAAGAACCTTCTTTCCCCCTAAATCTAAAAGGGTATGCAACTACATGCATATCATCCGTATCAACGATAGCAGGCAGGGCATGAAACGGACACTCTTGATATTCAATCGGCAAGAACAAACAGGAATAGCCTTTCGGGGTGTGTATTCTCCACGGGCTATTGTACTTAAAAATTTGATCTTTAATTAATTCTTTCTCAAGAGGTGAACCTTTTATTTGCCAACGGGGGTGTGATCCCATTGGTGAAGTCCATCCGACTATACCCCCCTTAAAAGGAGGCAGCATGTTAGGCTCTTCTTTCCAATTAAAAGAAACCAAAGGTTTATCGCCTATTACTTTAGCTTCCACTGCAAGATCTTGAGAGGTAAGTATAGTGTACCCAGAAGTTAGATAATCGAGTATTGGTACGCAAGATTTGATGTTGGGTTTAAGTACTAGATCACCATTTTTTGAATATGCGGGTGTCTTTTGGCTGAGATCCTCTCCGCCAATAGGCATTTTCTTATACCATTCTGGAATAATTTTACTCATAGGAACAGGAAAAGGGATTTTAGAATTTAAAATTTCTTTTGCCGCTTTAAACTGAATCTCTGGTTCAATTTTTTTATTAAAACTTAGGTTCATAATTAACTCCCTTATTATGTAATGCTTTAAGTTTTCTAAGCTCCGCTCCCAATGCCTCGAACCTGGGATCTTGATCCCACTCAGCATCGGAAACTTCTTTAGTCAGCTCGGACATTCTAGCTACGACATCTAACAATCTATCATCCATCATATTTTTCTCTTTCAATATTATTACCCAACTCCATTATTTTTCGCATACTGTGAGGTGCAGAAAGTTTTCCTCTAGAGCTACGCCCTTGATCAGAAGGATTTAGCGCATGGATGTAAAGACTTTCCAGTATGTCTAATTCTTCTTTCTCACAAGGTATGAACGCAAAGGTTTCAAACGATTTAATTCCCTCATTCTTATGATTAGAAACCCTAGCGCATACGTTAGTAGACTGTCCAACGTATATAACAGCATTTTTGTGTACTAGAAAGTATACCCCAACAAACTGTCCAACATGTCCGTTGCTATGTGATACTATCTCTTTCTCTAATAGCATACCCATTGATGTTAATCGGTTACTAATCTTGTCTTGGGACAAGATATGAATCGCACGAGATCTACGGTCTTCTAACTCCGCTACCTCTACCTTTAGTTTCACTATCTTTTCTTTATACATCTCGTAGTCATCAGCTACCCGTGTTATTTTACATAACTCCGCACGCGCTCTGGCAACAACGTCTAACGGACGATATCTAGAAAGATGACCAAACTTAGACGTTATGGGTTTGCCAACACGCTTACATCGGGCTAAATAACTAGACACCATCATATTATCAACGCTAAAATACTTATTTAACACCGTAGGTGACATGTATTTTCTGAATACTTCAGTAGGTATAAACTCTGGTCTCCCCCTCATTCGTATTCCTTAGTCATCGTCCGATCCCGTGTTTTCCAAGGCATACAACTGATCCTCAAGCACAACGATAGCCGTATGTATGTGACCAGAAGCTTGCCCTTTGGCTCTCTCTTTCAACAGCTCTATCTCTTCACGCAAGAACTTTGCTCTCATCGCTTCTGCTAAATTTCCTAAACCATTCTTATGGTCAAAATACGTTTTTAAATTCATTTTGTTTACAATCTCCGTCATTCTAGTCATTATCTTCTCCAAAAACATCTCTTACAAAAATCTCAGGCAACTCAATAGTATTATATCTATTGTTGCAATCTAAGCAATGTCGCCTTCTTCGCTTGGTCTTAAAGCCAAACAACTCAATACTTCTGCTATCCTTTACCTTAACTTTAGCAGAATTGCAGTCGGGACACGTTACGCAATCCATAAAACTAAACCCCCCACTAAAAATAATAAAAACATATTCCAGAATACAAACTTACCCATTACTCTTCCTCCATCATCAATTCAAAACTATCGGTCCTTATCCACATTGCGACCAAAGTCAAACCACCCACATCTTTACTTAAAGCAAATCCTTTTTTTTCGGTCTTTTTTAACTGCACTAAAGGCCAATCTCCCCCCAAAGCCGCAGACTCTAACTCAATCTTTATTTCTTCTGGTATATCCCAATCAGACATTGTAAATTCCTGTCCAATTTTGTTTAATTCTTTCACCCATATCATTCATCATCTCAACAATTCTCTCTTCAAAATCATACTCAGATAGATTATTCTCTTCAGCTTCCTCAGTAGCCCAATCGCGTACTGTCTTCTGCACAAATTTTAATAACTCATCTTGGCTCATGCCTCTAACTCCTTAAATAAAATTGAATTAATTGTTTCTTTAAGCTCTCTCCATGTTCAGTAAGAACAACTCTTGAGTTTACTCCAGTAATAATTGGCTTAATTATTCCGTATTCCTCACGCGCCAATACTTTAAATCTTCTCACCTCAGTCGAAAAAGTTGGCGTGGGAAAATAAAGTCTAAAATGTTTTACAATTAGTTTATTCTGAAGAGTGGGGTAGACCTTCTTCGCTAATTCGTGATAATCATGTTTATCATAAAAATCCACTAAAATCATTATCATTGTACTTAAAGCCCAAATCATAGAATTTTGATTGTGCTTGTATTCCAAAGGTTGGCAAAGAAGTTGACTCTGATAAAATGGGAAAAGAGCATGACCTTCAATTCCTACAATAAGTTCTTCTTTTTGTTTGATTTCCTTTTTCATATCTTTTAATTGATTTTCTAATTCTAATAATTTCTCATACACACTCATGCCTCTAACTCCAAATATCCATCTTCTTTAACCCAATGTTCCCAACCTTCACGCCAATCGGAAACATCGTAATCAGTCCAATCTTCAGACCGATCCCTGTTAATCTCATGCAGGATCTTGGCTAAACTCCATGTAAAAACCTTTCCTGTCTCAACATCTTTTACTTTATAACTCATGCCTCTAACTCCTCAATCTTCTTCGCCAAGTTAGCCGCTGACCAACTGAAGCCCTTGGAAGGCCACGCATCGTAGCACTCACCATAATTATTACTTAACTGATAAGCCTCAACCTCAATGTCGTCCTTCCCATAGCCATAATCGGATTGAATAAAGAGCCAATCACCTCGCACCTTGTGCCGACGAAGATTGATCATCGCACTTTCCTTGAAAAAATTATCCTCCAAGAGACCTCGGTTGCCTAACCAATCCTCCGCGTTAAACTTATCTAATTTCATCACAGTCCAAGTCATCCCCAATCCTCCTTAAATTGACCTTGCCGTCTGCATTCATTCTCCTCCTTAAATTGACCTTTGGCCATGTCGTAAACTTGTTCTAAAATATAAACTTGATCCGACGACAGGCCGAATCCCTCAAGTTCTTCACGCTTTCTATCTGCCCAAGCTATGGCTTCATCTACACTAATACTCATCCCCAATCCTTTCTATCTGTACAATCGTTATAGCCAACAAAATACTCCATAAGCTCCTGATTAGTTAAGTCAGTGCGTCTCGGTGAACAGTACGTCCCACCCTCAAAGTAATGAGGCTCCATGCCCCTACCGTAGTAAGCATCAGCCGCACCTCTATCAGCCGCTGAACCGTGCCTTGGTAGATCTAAATTAGTGTCAATTTTATGTGTCATTGTGTTTCCTTCTCTGGAAGCTTGATTGCTTCGTGATAGGGTGGCAATAACCACCCTACTTCGAAACTATCTATATCTGTCCAGTGTCTAGCAAAACTTCCCTGTCATGCTCGTCATTAGGGTCTAGCTCATAAAAACCTTCTGCCAGTTCTTGCCTAAGATAACCAATTACTCCTTTTAAGCCACCACTAGGCCAACATGAAGCAGAACAAGTGCTTGCAACCCATGCGTGCATAGGTGGGGCATGAAAGCAAATATACCAACCGCGATCAATGCGATCATGTTCCATAGTAAAAGCCTCTACAGTTACGCCATATGGCTCGCAAATATTTATAAGTTTATCTATAGTTTTCATTGTGTGTTTCCTTCATAATCTTCGTTCACTAAATATAAATCATCATCAATTTTAGTTACGAAACCTGCATATAAAGCCTTCGCTAATAGTTGAACTTCGTTTAGCTCAAAATTAAACATTGGTGCTTGGGACTTATATAGATCTTGACTTGTAAGTGTGATTTGCTGTGTCATTGTGTTTCCTTTGTCATTGTTTTAGGCATCCTTTTTTTGCCCTAATGAAACGACCATATACTATATATAGTGGGAACACAAGTACTAGTGTTAATTTATTTTACGTCAAAATGAGTCACGTCAAATCTTGACGTAGTTGACGTAACGTAAAATATGTAACAAAATCAACGACTTATCGATTTACGTCAAGTACGTCAAAAAGTCAATTTGACGTAAATAATCGTTTAAAATCAATGACTTATTTTACGTCAACTACGTCACCCCCCTACAAGGGGGGGTATATACCCAACCCCCCTTGATGTAATTATAATATTAGCCGCAGGAATTAGAAGGGATATAATAGTATTGACCACAGCCCTCAAGATGATAGATGTGGGGGAGAGTTGGATTAAATTGTTCGGGATATAAAATGTCTAAATTTGGTGAGTCAAGAAAAAATGGATTAGCTGAACGTAGGATCACACCACAGCAACAAAAGTTTCTGGACAACTACGTTCACAAAGATCTAACTCAAACAGCCTCCGCAAGAGAGGCAGGGTATAAGAACGCAAATGTCTCAGCAGTCCAGCTACTCAATATGCCAAAATTAAAAGAACGGCTGGAAGAAATGAGAATGGAACTCGAAAGCAAATTCGGAGTCACCGTCACAAAATCTGTCAGAGATATGCAACGGCTCAGAGATGAAGCATGGGCAGCTAATAATTTTTCAGCAGCTATAAAGGCCGAGGAACTCCGTTTAAAGGTAACGGGCCTTATGGTCAATCGGAGCCACGTCACGGTTGAGAATATCGACGCTATGACACGAGAAGACATAGCTCTTAAACTCCAAGAGTTTATGGATCGTGCTAAAGACAGAATGATCGACATCACACCTAGCGAAAAAACAGGTAATACTACAAAAGTCCAATAAATCCCTATAACTCCTTGTAGCCTAGAGCTTGCTGGATCGGAGTTTAACCATCGGGGGTGCCTCTAACGAGGACTTTCCCGCTCGGAAAACCGCAGCCCCTGGGCATAACCCGATGAATTGTTCGGGTTATCATCGGGATCGGGATCGGATCGGAATCGGGATTAAACCCCACAATTGTTCGGAATATCGGGCTATATACCCTATATATACATATATACGCCTGGCTGCACCCCGCAGCGCCTGGATCGGATTCGGGCTGCGCCTGGCTGCCTGGGACACAAGCCGAACAATTGTTCGTGTTAATCCCCAGGTGAGCGCAGCGCCCTGGGAAAAAATTTCTCCCTGGCGGCAGCCTGGCTGCGTCGTAATAAGCCGAACAATTGTGCGCGTTTTCCCTGGCAGCAGCCTTCGTCCCTGGCAGCAGAACGCCTTCGTCCAGCAGCCCGCCTTCGTCGTAATAACCCGAACAATTGCTCGTGTTCTTCCTAGCTGCTGCCGCTGCTGCTGGTGAACTTTCTACTTGACTCAGCTCGT
>Ga0307984_1000934_pt1 | contig 12384 bp, 12 predicted proteins | sample EllFjometageno78_FD_203169 | JGI IMG/M metagenome (GOLD analysis project Ga0307984, IMG submission 203169) | Marine microbial communities from Ellis Fjord, Antarctic Ocean - #78 | ecosystem: Environmental > Aquatic > Marine > Unclassified | place: Southern Ocean | collected 2014-10-09 | reverse complement strand
CTTCTGGGTCTGCGTGATGCATTCTATGAGAGGCTATCCAACCAATAGGTGTACGAACGCAAGCAATCATAATGAGTATTATGAATCCCCATTCGTGTGCTACACTTGTTTTAAATTGGTTATGAGCAAAGTATCTATGTAGACCTACAGATACTGCATAGTGAGTAATCACTTGACACCATAGGAAACCTCCTAAAGTTACCCATCCCAATAATTCTATATTCATCTATTTATTTATCTTCCACCGTTAATACAGAAATTTTATTTGATTTTGGGGCAGCGTACTCTGGCCATAATTTAGCATGGTCTATAGTTCGAACCTTAGATAATTTTGTCATATATATTATACCTTTTTTTAAATCCTCTGGATTGCCTGGTTGTTTTAATTCACTTATAACAAAACTAAATTTCTCCATCGCCACTCCAGTACCACCAGTAGAAATAGTACTATTTTCTTCATACAGTTTTATAAGTTCTTCTTTCTTTTTATCTGGTAAATTTCTTATTGATAAACTTATTGGAGTATCTACAATGCTTTTAAACATTACTTCTATGCCAAACTTATTATTGTAATACTCTTCTATCTCTAATAAATCTTCAATATTTAATATTGATACTGAAACCTGAATACCTCTATCATTAAAATCTGTAGTATCAAGTAAATTATTTTCAAACTTTTTAACATCAATAGGGTATCTTATATATGCTAATTTTTCACCATAATGATCACATGATATTATCCATTGGCAAGATTTAAACTTATTATGAACATCACGAGCATGATGTTTTTTATATTGAAGTTCTGTAAAATTTGTGTTATAAGTCAATCTTATATTTTTAGCGTGTTCATCTGTTATTCTATCTAATAATTTCCAATGATTAGGTAACAGCAAAGGTTCACCACCGGTCATAAGTATTACTGATACTTTATCTATATTTTCAATTATGCTATCTACAATTCTTTCCCACTGTTTACTTTTTAATGATACATAATCTTCATGCTGCCACCATTTCCACCCTTCAGGATATACTTCTTTCATTTCATTTCTTCTAGTAGAAGAATTATAAGGTGCACACATGTAACAACTTAAATTACAATAAGTACCGTTGATCCTTAATTTAATCTGGATTTTATCTACACTTGTTGGCATCCACTTTTTATATTTTTCTATTTCTTCAGTTCTATGTGATACACCCGTAGCTTCTTCCTGCTCATAACAAGTTCTACATTCATGCGTTTTCTTACCTTCCATTATTGAATTTCTTTTTTCCTCCATAAATTCAGAGTTAAAATATTCAAATGGGGTATGGGTATGCATTGTAAATTTACGCTCACTAGTACTAGCGTGACAACAAAAACGATATTCGCCAGAGCTATCATTATAAATTTCATTAAAAAATAGGGGGCAATAAGCCTCATTTGTTTTCATATTCGCGCGTTCATTCAGTTTTATATATCTTTATTTATATGCCATAATATATTATTAAATTATACGATATATTATGGCATATAAATAAAATTATAATTGAATGAATTGAGTTATATAATATGTTAAATATAGTATGTACGAGTAAACCTGGTGATGGCTTATTACGCTATAGCTATGAACATTGTAACTATCTGAATTCTATTCAAATCAAATGTCAATTGGTTATTATAACTAATCCAAAATTCACTAAACAAGATTATATAAAGTCTATTGACGAACAGTATACCTCTAATGATTACATAATTTTTAACGATGATTATATACCATCTGGAAATGAAACTACTTTAATTATGGGTAGGAGTATGTTGACCCTAGCACATAAAGATAAAACGAATTATACATTTGATCAGCTATTAACCTTGCGCATGTTATTCAGTAATGATTTGATATCAGTGTATAATGAAAACCATCCCAAAGATTATCCTAAAGCGTTAAACTATTTTAAACCCAAAAGTGTGTATGATCTATGTGACTACGAGGTTTATCCAAATGGTGTAGGTCAAGACTTTAAAAAGGTTATTGGGTTTAATCTATACAAACAACCTAAAAAAGATATTCAATTTAAACATTTGTTTTTAGGTACCAATGAAACATACTATAAAGAAATCGAAAAGGTGATTGATCAATACCCATCACACGGCATTATAGCCTATGATGATAAATTCATTAATCCTAAATTAAATAATATTATGGTACCTATCACAAATCTTTTAGGTATATTTGAAACATATGTTTACACTAAACCAAACTTTGATCCAGCTCCAAGGATTATAAAGGAGTGCCAGTGGTTTGGGAAGGATGTAGATTATCTAAGAGATAAAACTATACAAGATGGTGGTATGGTATATTGGAATAGAGAAACATTTGATATAGCGGATAAACGTAATCAGGATAATATAAATATTTTAATCAATGCAATAGAGAACTTCAAATGAAAAGAAAAGTATTAATAGCCAGTGGTTGTAGTTGCACGAATGAATTATTTTCTTCTGATCATCATCATGACATGGATTGCACATGGCCGAAATGGCCGGAGTTACTAGCAGAAAAATTAGACATGGATTTTATTAATTTAGGTCATAGTGGAGCTGGTAATGAATATATTTATTCTAGTATATTACATCAAATAGCAGAAATAAATTTAGACGATATAGGATTAGTAATACCCGCCTGGACTCAAGCTCAAAGAAAAGATATTAAAGTAAGAGGTACATGGAGACATTTAGATGCGGTACGAAATTACCCGTATCAAAAACATATAGTCCAACACGGTGATATAAACTATCGTGTAGAACAGAGCTTATTGTTTTATTATAGTCTTCAAGAAATATGTAAATCTAAAAAAATACCATTATATCAATTTCAAATGTTGCCTATGTTTCTAGGTTTTGATTGGGACCCTGTATTAAAAAAACATACATCAGGTGATCAAGAAGAAAGTAAAAGAATATTACAATCTTTTTATAGTAATCCTTATTACGATCAAATAGATGATACTTTTTTAGGGTGGCCCACTGAAAATTATTTGGGGGGGTTTAATATTAAAATGGATGTGTTATACGGATACGATGAAAAAGGCCTCCCATATCAAATTTCAGAAATTGATACTCATCCAAATGCAATAGGACAAATTAAAATAGCGGAGTATATATATGAAAAAATTAATGAATGAAATATTAGATGAAGTATTTCCAGCAGATGTAATAGAAATAATAAATCAACAAGAATATTTAGGGATGAGACTTAGCGGTGGAATTGACTCTGCTTTTTTATGTTTTTTATTAATGACAAAATTTCCAAATAAAAAAATAATTCCTATTACAATGTATAATAAAATACGACCAGCAGCAGTAGATTCTGTCAATAGAGTTATGGATGTTTTACGAATTCTTAATCCGGATAGTATTTTAATGGAACCGGAAATAGGATATTTTGATACAAGTGGATTTGAACCAACCCAAGAAAATCGTGATAATTTTATTGCAACGGGGGAAAAATATAATCCAAAAGATATCTTTCAAAATAAATGGTTTAATGAGATCTTTGACAAATATGAAGGAAAATTAAATATGTTTATTTCTGGTGAAACACTTAATCCACCTCTTGATGTTCAAGCAGAATTATGTCATATAAGAGGAGAATTTCCACCAGATAGAAATGAAAAAGCTTCCCGATTATTTACTGCGTGGTCTTATAATAAATTAAAAAGATATGAATTTAGACCCTTTCGAAACACGAATAAAAAAGAATTAGCATCACAGGTTAAAGGATTAGGATTAATGAAAACTTTATTTCCTATAACCGAAACTTGTGAAATGGAAACAATACACTATGATATGTATTCAAGAAGATTTAATATAAAATATAAACAGCCAGGAATTGAACCTTGTAGACGTTGTTGGCCTTGCAGAGAAAAATGGTGGGCATATGGTTATTATGACTTTATGGTAGAAGAGGAAGAAGGTACATTAGTAAAAGGTAAAGATCAGTATGCAGGAGCGTATCAACAATGACAGGGTGGGATAGAGAATATTTAGAAAATAAAGAAGAGTATTTAAAACTCTTTGATAGTTCAATGCAAAAAGAACAAGAAAGAAATATAGAATTTCTTGAGGAAAGTTTAAAAGAATTAACTAATAGAAAGTTTGCAGTTGCATGTGGTAGTGGAACTGATGCTTTAACTTTTTCTTTATTGAGTTTAGATCTTAAACCAGAAGATGAAGTATTAGTTACTAGTTTCTCTTGGATTTCATCAGCAAGTTGTGTATCTTTAGCTGGAGCAATACCTGTGTTTTGTGATGTAGATCTAGACACATACCATATATCATTAGATAGTATTAAGAAAATGGTGAGTGATAAAACAAAAGCAATTGTGTATCCATTCTTATTTGGAAGTATATCTGACACAACAGAAATACAAGCTTTTTGTAAAGATAATAATATCATCTTTATTGAAGATGCTTGTCAAGCGTTAGGTTCTAGTTTACATGGAAAACCAGCTGGGTCAATAGGAGATATTAGTACATTAAGTTTTAATGCAAATAAACAAGTTGCTGGTATTGCTGGGGGTGGATGTGTACTTACCGATAATGAAGAGCAAGCAATATTGTTTAGAAAATTAAGAAAACACGGCGACCATGAAGTGCTAGGATATAATTCTAAAATGCTTGGTATGAATGCAGAGTTTATTAATTATAGATTAACAAAGATGAATGAGTGGAATACAAAAAGACAAGAGATTGCTAAGGAATACACTACATACTTGTGGTGGTTTTACCAAGCGGGTGACAAGATTGACAAACTCAATGATGCTCCAGTTCATATAACACCTCCGGTTGACGGATTATATCATACATATCATAAATATGTAGTAAGGTTTAATACTGAATTCATGCGTGACCAGATAAAAAATAGAATAGAAGGAAGTAATATACATTATTCTAAACCTATATATGAACATGCGATGTATAAAAACATTACACATAGAAGAGATGAGTGTCCAAACTGTAAACTAATATGTGAAACGATTTTAACTTTACCAATGAATCCGTATTTAACAGAAGATGAAATAAATGAAGTGATTAATACAATTATGATATTAGCATGATAGAAGTAATGAACGACAGAATCATTCTCATTGATGTAACCGGTAATATAACTGAAATGCCTGACTTGACCGTGCTATATAAAAACATGAAAAAAATATTAGGTGATGTCACAATTGATGAAAAATTAATTACCCCCATAGAAGATATATATAATTACATAGTTGAAAAAATATATCTTATGCCTGAGTATGCGCACGAGGCTTCTTTTAAAGATAAACCTAAAGAAAAACTATTAATAGCTTTTAATAAATTCTTATTTGATATGATTGAAACACATGAAACTACTACAAGACATACAAAATAATTATCTGGCAATAGATTTCTTTCTAACAATGTCATGTAATAAAGATTGTCATTATTGCACGAGCTATACTTTAGAACAAAGAAACTTAACCGTTGACATGGAGTTCTTGAAGAGTACTCTTCATTATTTAAGAAACTATAAGTGTAGAATCAACTTACTCGGTGGCGAACCCGGTTTAGTTAAAAACCTATACGAAGTTATTGATGAAGTTAAAAGCAATCCTAATCACGTGTGTGAAGTATTATCCAACTCGATGGTGCGAAGAAGATACCCAGAAGTATTAAAAGACCCTGATGTATTTTATGTTGAGCATATGATTTTAGATTTTTATGAGCATGAGATCACTAAGCTAGGTCACAAATCACATCAGTTTCTTGATGTTAATGACATGAACAATTATAACCTAGTCATTAAAACCCCCAACTTTACAAAGTATAAACACCTATATCCTGATGACATAGAAAAGTTATCTCATGCAAATACATTATGGAAACAGTTTAATGGTAGGTCACCTATATTTCATGTCGATGAACAAGCAGCTGAGATCGATAGGAAGATGTGCGCAGCCTTTCCTATGGTTCCTGTTATAGACTTTGAAAAGCAACACATAGTTCACTGTTCTAAAAAGTTTGCAAACAATACAATCCTATCCAAGAACTTTGACTTGACACAAGAGAACGTCGATAAGATGATGACGTTTAATCTATTTAAATATGAAAGCTATTGTGTAAAATGTACCGAGTACGTTAACCCCAAAGGACATTTCCCATTAAAAAAATATGTGAGTTTATTGAATGTATAAGATAACTGCCGTAGCCCTAAACCTACATGATCACAACACATACGATGGTGTGTGGCACAACCAAAGGGAAAGGCATACAAGATTCAAACACAATCTTCCTTATCATGCAGAGGCGTATGCTCATCAATCAGATATATTGAACCCAAGTGATTATAGACTCAACGATGAATTCACTAAAGAGTACTTTAAAAAACCTGAAGATAGAGTCTTAGCATTTACCTATACCCATGGTGGTATAAGAATGTCAAAAGATGAATTGCTTCAAACAGTTTTAAAGGGACATGATGCAATATTCGATTGGCAACCAAAACATTTATGGGATTACTATTTTGAAGATGACATATACTTTATAGACCATCATCAATCACATGCTGCATATGCCTTCATCAATTCTGGGTTAGAAGAGTCAGACTGTTTAGCCATTGACGGTATTGGTAATAGATATCGATGTTGCTTCTTCGATAAAGATGGGAAGATGACTGACCTATCTGATGACCTACCCATCGGTTGGTTATGGAATCATATGTCAAACCTAACAGGCTTTGGTACATTATGTGCCGGTAAACTTATGGGTCTTTCAGCGTATGGTAAGTTCAGTGAGTATTATTATGAAGTTTTTAATACGATATGTGATGGCGCAATAACAGAAAAGAAGCAAGAGAAATTTAGTCATATTGATATAGAGAAACACGGGGTAGAAGACTTAGCGCATACTCTTCAACAATTCACCATGGATAAAATAAAAGAATATGTGTATCCTCTCAAGACCTCGGACAATCTTTGTATTGCTGGTGGTGTATCCTATAACGGTTATATGAACGAAGAGTTTACTAAACATTATACTACCGTATTTGTACCACCTGCTGTAGGTGATGAAGGTCAATCTATCGGTGCATACCAACATGCTGACTATGTGTTAAATCATAACAAGCATGTGGCTGAAACGTTTGCCGGTAAAGAGTATGATGTAGATGGTGATGAAGCACTTGATATAAAGTGGTTGGCGCAAGCCATTGCTGATGGTAAAATCATTGGATGGTTCCAGGGTAAATCTGAGAGTGGTAACCGTGCATTGGGCAACAGGTCTATTCTTGCTGATCCTAGAAATCCTGATATTAAGAATATCATTAATGATACAATAAAAGGTAGAGAGGACTTCAGACCTTTTGCTCCATCATGTATGGAAGAACACTATAAAGAATACTTTGATACTAACCAAGTAAGCCCATTCATGTCACGGATAGTCCAGGTTAAATCTGATAAGATTCCTGGAGTAACTCATATAGATAATACTGCAAGAGTACAAACAGTAAATAAGGAATTTAACTTAAAGTTCTGGACTCTTATTAATGAATTTTATAAAATAACCGGTGTACCTATGTTATTGAATACCAGCTTTAATCGGCACGAGCCTATTGTTGAAACCCCCGCACACGCTTTTAAAACCTTTAAAAAATCAGGCCTGGATATATTAGTTATTAATAATCTCCTCTTTAAAAAATGATTGATGTAAATATATTACAAAACATATTAGATAATTTAATCACTGTTCCTATGAGAGATTTTGCTAATACCTCAGATTTAAATAAGAATAGATTAAGACAATTAAGACACCAAGATTTATTAGATTCATTCAGCCCAAATCAATTCAAATCTAAGTTGAATTTAATTAATCATATAAAAAGTTTAAACATATTAAATAAAGATTCAGAGATAGTAATATTTGGCTCTTGGTATGGTAGCATTTTAATACCAGCATTTTATAATGAAGTTAAAAAAATAACAGCTATTGATTTAGACTCTCACGCTATGTATACTGCAAAACATAAATTATTTAAAGATTATAATATTGACTTTATAACCGCTGATATTTTTGAAGATTATAGAGATATGTATAATGATTGTGATTTGTTTATTAATACATCTTGTGAACATATGAAACCTATGAGAGAATGGGGTCCATCACCAAAATATAAAACCCCTTGGTGGGATAGAGTTAAACCCAACGCACACTTTGCTTTTCAATCTAATAATATGTTTGACATCCCAGGTCATACTAATTGTGTAAAACATATTGGAGAATTCAAATTGCAATTACCAGATAGAGCAGAAGTATTAATTGAAGATGCAGTAGAAGATGATAGGGGTACTAGATATACCTTAATAGGCAAATTATGAAAAGAATAATATATAGCATCTATGTTGACATACCGATGGCTGAGCATTATGGTAAATCTAAAAATAAAAATGATTCGATAGAAAAAGCAAGTATAACTGTTAATGCTTTTAAAGAACATTACGATAGATTGGTTGCATCTAAAAAAGATTACGCTGATAGTATTAATGTGCCTTTTAAGATGTACGAGTATGATGAACAGTATAAAACCTTTGAAAAGAATTTTGCTAAAGACTTCCCAGAATTTACTGGGTATGAAGTAATAAATTTTTATAAGATACATATACTCGATGAGCTAGCAAAAGATTATGATGAAATTTTATATCTAGACTTTGATGCTATACCTTTAACCAAAGATAATTTCTTTGATGCTTGGGATTTATCAAAGGGAATTTGTGTTTATAATAATAATGATGCTGTCATTCATAACATAAGAGTTAATCATAGCATTAGAAGTCCCTCAGCAAAATATTATAATTGTCAAGCTATGTTATTAGATGGCGGTTACCCTCATAGGAATGATGTGATTAATACTGGAATTATTGGTGCTAGAAAAGAAGATATAATTAAGCTAGATTTCTTTGGTGGATTTAGACATATAATAGATTTAATGACATCATTAAGAAGCGATGGATACAGAGAAGCTGGTTTATATCCTCAAAATATTATTGATATGTTTCGATATGACAACGAAACTATTTTCTCTTATAAAGTCCAGGTTAATGATATTAACATACAATGGCTTGATAATGCATGGCATTACTTTTTTGATAAGCAGGGTTTCATACCTGATCAAACAAAGATAGTTCACGCAATCTGTAAAGACTTTAATTGTGCATGGAGAAAACTAGATGCTTAAAATATGTACTGTATACTTTGGCGATTTATATACCCCGGAATATGTGGGGAGATTGTTTAATAGCATAAGAAAAAACTCAAGTATTCCATTTCAATCAGTTTGTATAAGTGATAACCCCGATGTCTCGGCAGACATTGTGTTACCATACAATCATCATAGCGATGTTAAAAAGCATTGGCACAAGCTTAAATTCTTTTCTCCGAACTTTGCTGATCAACATCCAGACGATGATATTATAGTTATGGATATTGATCAAGTCATTACAAATAATGTTGATGACCTTATAGGTCATCCTGTACAAGAAAATGAATTAGTTACTTATGGTATATGGTGGGAATCAAAATTAAAAACAAATGGTGGATTTTATAAATTTAAATCCGGTAGTCTAAAATTTGTATGGGATGATTTTATTAAGAACCCCGAGTACTGGCAAAACCATTATTATAATAATGGTGATGTGCATTTCAAATATTATGGTGAACAAAACTATGTTAATTGGAAAACTCAAGAGTACAAAGCTACAGTAACTAAAACCCCGGAAGAATGGATAGCTAAATACCATGATGGGACCGCAGACAATATTGAATTAAATAAAATATATTGTAAGAAGTTTAATGCTGACTATATGATTTTAGATGATGTGAATGATAAAATTAAAGTTGTTCATTTTACTGGTCCGGGTAAAACTATACATGCACGTAATGCGCGATGGATTGATGAATACTGGAGATCAAGTGATAATGATTTTGACTTGTCTATACCATATTCTAATTTTAGTAGTCCAGGTAATGTTGATACAACCAGTTGGTTTAAAAATAATTCAGAGGAAGGTAAACAACGAAAAGAAGATCCTAACTCTATAATGAATAGAGCAAAGGATAAAGATAATTGGTTTTGTGTTCATCCCTTTACAGAAATGTTTGTAGAAATTGATGGTAATTATCAAGCGTGTTGCTTGGCTGGAAAAGATTATGTTCACAATATTTCGAATACCTCATTCAAGTCTTGGATGGAAGATAGTGATTATATGAATGGTCTTCGTAAAGAGATGTTAAATCCTAATCTAGACTCAGATGGAAATCCTACTAAAGATAATAAACTTATAAATCAACATTGCACAAGATGTGTAAAAGATGAAAAAAGATATGGAAGGTCTAGAAGAACATATCACATGTGGAAAGAATCAAACAACCCACATAATATTTGGGATGCTGTTGAAAAAGTTGCTACAGAGTTTGAAGAAACAGGTAAGTATAACTTTAGTGAAAAACGTATATGTCAAATACAAGTAAAATCATTTGGAGTTGAATGTAATTTAGATTGTCATATGTGTATGCACGAAAATTCTGACATGCGAATAAAGATGGCGAAAAAACATGATTTATGGAATACAAAAGTATTTGGAGATATTAAACACACATTAAAGAAATTTCAAGATGTTGAGGATAATCTTACTAGAATTGATATTAAAGATGTTATTAATCAAGTCTGTGAATTAGGTCCGTATTTAAGGAGTATAAAAATTATTGGTGGTGAACCATTAATAATGAAACAATATTATGAATTATTGGATGCTGTAATTGCAAGCGGACATGCTAAAGATATTGTTATTAAATTTCAAACTAATCTTACTAAATTGGTGGCGGGTAAACATAAATTTATTGATTATATTCCACATTTTAAGTATATATCTTTTACAGCATCTATTGATGGTATTGGTAAGTATGCAGAATATTGTCGTAGGAGATCAAATTGGCAAGAAATTGAAGATAACATAGATTTGTTAAATGATCAAAAGTTTGAAGGGAAAGCATGGGTAGAAATTAATTCAGTAATTACTTGTTTTAATGTGCTACGTTATTATGAAGTGATTGATTATCAAAAAAATCATCCTGGTATTCGAAGTGCAAATTGGTTGATGATAGAGTGGCCAAAGGCATTGAGAGTTAATAATTTACCAGATAAAATAAAAAAAGATTTAATTCCAAAATACGAAAGTTTTCCAGACATTCAATCAGCTCTTGAAATGCCAGCTGATGCAGATAATGATTTTCAAAACACAATAAGCTATATGTTAAAACAAGATGAAGCGTATAAAGGAACTAAATGGGAAATGAATCTATTTGATATTTTTCCTGAATTAGAGGAATTCAAATGAGAATAATATGTTGTTTGTTCGGTGATAAGTTTACTCAGTGGCATGTTGATAACTTAAAGCATATGATTGATACATACTCTGGTTTAAAGTATGATAGCTTCGAGGTTATTACCGAAGACTTATATGGTAACTGGTATAATAAACTTCAGATGTATGACAAGTTTAGAGATGGGGAGAACCTATATTTTGATTTAGATATGGTTATCAGTGGCGAACTACCTAACTTAATTAGAAAGGAATTCACACTATTGGATGATACTTGGTGGAGAGAAGAAGCTCATACGCCCCTTAACTCTTCTATTGTTTCTTGGACAGGTGATGTGTCACATATATGGGATAAGTTTAAAGCTAATGATACATACTATTTAGAAAAATACAATAAGGGAAGTGATGAATTTTATTATCGTGAGATTGAGTACCAGACGTACGATCCAGTTTGTCCAAAAATTAATATGGAAAAACTGAATACAGATTATAATGTATGTACTTTAGGACAAATGCATCATGTAATGGAAAAAGGTTGGACTGGCTGGTGGTCGCCGTACTTGTTTAACCCTTCTTCTTCAAAGAAGCAGCTTCGACAATCTCAAAACCGCATCTTAATATATCAAACTTAGTTTTAGATTTTCTTAACTTTGTTTTTAATGCAGCAGTTTTTGAGTCTCTAATTGAAGCAACTTCGAATAATGCCAACTTTAAAGCAAACATGTCATCTTCATTTTCTACATTATTAAATAATGCGTCAACAAGGGCAGGAAATGTCGATCTATTTTCTATCTCTTGTTGTACTAAACCACTATCCTTAGCAATTTGAATTGCTAATTCTTTAAATGCATCACCTTCCGCTTTTTTAGCGTTGTGAGTTTGTTCATGCAGTTCATCTACAGTAACAATCTTTAATAAAGCTTTATAGTCTGAATTATTTTCGTCAGCTTCAATAATATGTGGTCTTGTAATATCTCCATCCTTTAATAGAATTTCGATATT
>Ga0307984_1000931_pt1 | contig 12397 bp, 24 predicted proteins | sample EllFjometageno78_FD_203169 | JGI IMG/M metagenome (GOLD analysis project Ga0307984, IMG submission 203169) | Marine microbial communities from Ellis Fjord, Antarctic Ocean - #78 | ecosystem: Environmental > Aquatic > Marine > Unclassified | place: Southern Ocean | collected 2014-10-09 | reverse complement strand
TAATGATTGCTAGTAAAGCTATCAAAGTATACGCCAGTGTAGGCCAGCCTGATGGTGAGTATGTCACCACAGTCTTCACCCCTCAGGCAGCAAACCTACTTCGTATCAGGCTGTTCAAGCGTCCAAATGTACGCCGTGTAACATTCAAGACATTAGCAGGTAACGAGGTGTCCTATGCTAATAATAATGTACCTAATGTATGACAGCTATTCTAATGCATGCCCTGCCACTGGCAGTAGTAGCTGCTTACTTAGCAGGATTCCTGTACCTCTGGTACGCTAACGCAAAAGGAGACTAACATGAATATCCCCAAGGCTTCATCCACACTACAGGAAGTCATTAGTTTCTACAGTAAGTCTGCTGTATTTGGTCGTCTGGCAGGCTCCACTCAGAAAGATTATGACACTCATCTTGCTGCGATATGCAAGACTGTAGTTGAGGGCAAGGCTCTTGGGGATTATCGTCATAAGCGTATCAAGGTACGTCACCTCACACAAGCTTACGAGGATTGGTCATCCTCTGGTGTTCGTACTGCGAACTACCGCAAGTCTGTGTTATCTGTAGCTTGGAAACATGCTATGAGGTATGATGTAATGACGCACGATCCCGTAGCTCTCGTACAAACCAGGTCTGGTCAACCACGGCGTGTACTATGGAGCAGAGATCAAGTGCAGACATTTCTTGCTACATCTTATGGCGACTTCCGCTGGCGCAGCATTGGTCTGATCGTCCATATGGCATATGATTGGGGGCAACGTGTTGGAGACATGCGTGTTCTCAAGTGGGATAAGCTAGACTTAACTCAATGCCGCATGGACATGACACAGAACAAGCGCAACGCAGAGGTACATCTTCCTATCTCAGCAGGGTTGTGCAGTATGCTGCGCCAGCAAAAGGAAGACTTTGGGTTTCAGGAGTATGTTGCACCCCGTGTTAAACCACGCAGCAATGCCTACTCACCCTACGATAAAATAGAAATAAGTAGTATTATCAATGACGTACTAAAGGAAGCTAACCTACCCACCACCCTGACAGCTATGGACTTACGGCGCACAGCAGTGACAGAGATGATGGAGGGTGGGGTAGACTTAGCAGGTATCATGCAGGTGACAGGCCACAAGAACGTGGCTTCCATCAAGCCTTACATGGTCAACACATTCAGTGGTGCATCGAAGGCACTAGCAGCTAGAGGGAATGATGATGATGAAACTTAAATGCTTATGGTGTGAAGTTCTACAGAAAATGCGTGAGGAGGACTTTGAATCCGAAGACTTTTTCAGTAGGACATCCTTAACTGCTGTGTACAATACAAAGCACAGTACAAACATGCTCGACGATGTTAGCCTAGTTAAGGTGATAGAAATAAAGGCGTTTGATGATAATAAAATAGAAGTTGACAGCCATGTCATACCTCACCTGGAAGACTTTATTGTTATTAAATACGAATGTGAATATGATCAATGGCACATAAATACACTAGAGATCAAAGGGACTACGGTTGATTACTATATAGACAGTGAGTGGCTTGAAACTGCAAGTAACTTCACTGGAGAGGTAAGTAAAGCGGAGTATTTAGAGTTAAAGAAAGTTACTAAACTAGACCCTAGTAATATCTTTACTGACATAGACCACGATGATCTAATAGAGGACGATGAGGATGAGTGGGGTGATTATTAAGTTATGAACATTCGTAGTTACGTTGAAGCCCTAAATCTAAACGATGGTGACACCTATCGTAGTAACTGTCCCCAGTGTAAGGGCAGAGGTACATTCACAGCCATGAACGATGGTGGCACGATGAAGTACAACTGCTACAAGCTAGGCTGTCGGGTGGGTGGCATCTATGAGACAGACATGACAGCAGCAGAGATCCTCATGCGTATGCGTCCACCACCTGAGAAGGCAGTAGAAGAGGCTGAGACTATGGAGATACCTGCTTACCTAGTCACCCCTACCTTTGAACATAAGAAGCACACAGCCTTCGCTCTGCGTTGGGGTATTCGTGACTATCCTGGCTTGATGTATGATGTTAAACAGGAGCGGGTTGTGTTTCCTATACACTATCGTGGACGTTTGGTTGATGCAGTGGGACGTGCAGTGGGTAAGCGCATACAACCCAAGTGGTATCGCTATACTGGTGCAGCGGATTACTTCACAGCAGGTAAGGGTGATGTCGTATTACTTGTAGAGGATGTCGTTTCTGCCATAGTTGCGACACAATTAGTACCCAACATAACTGCCTTGGCTATCCTTGGCACATCATTATCCAAGAAACACATGGACAAGGTGGCAACATATCGTAAGGCAGTGATGGCCCTTGACCCTGACGCTATGGATAAGACATTACAGTACCGCAGAGAGATTGAGCTATGGACAGGCATCGAATCAGTTGCTATGAAGTTGTGTGATGATATAAAATACAAAGTGCCTGATGATATTAAACAACTAAAGGAAGTGTGCAGATGAAACTAATGTTTTTACTTATATGGTTCAACGCTGTGCCAGAGCAGGGTGTTAGGTATCACCATCTTGGTACATTCAATAGTGAAACACTGTGCATGGCAGAACTTCGTATCGCTTCTGTGTTAGTAAATAATAAACAAGAGACCTTAGAATGTATTGGAGTTAAGACAGATGATTGAAGCAACATACGTAGACCACATGGGTAGTGACTTATCTGTCGTAAACTCAGCAAGAGTATCCTTCGGTAAGAAGTCTAAGCTGATCTGTACTGACTTGATCCAAGGCACCTATGACCTGAGTAAAGGTGACAAGAATCTAATCAAGTACTTAGCTAAACATAAGCACCTTTCACCATTCGGACATGCCTTTGCATCCTTTCACGTCAAGGCTCCTGTCTTTGTTGCACGTCAGCTGGTCAAGCATAAGTTCCTACGGTGGAATGAGATCAGTCGTCGTTATGTCGATAACCTCCCTGAGTTCTACACACCTGATGTGTGGCGGGGTAAGTCTGCTGATAAGAAGCAAGGTTCAGAAGGTGTCTGCCAACCCCCTATGTGGACTGACACAACTATGGAACAAGTCTTAGACCTCTACAATCAGATGATCCACGATGGTGTAGCACCTGAGCAAGCTCGTATGATCCTACCACAATCCACAATGACTGAGTGGTACTGGTCAGGTAGCCTAGATGCCTTTGCAGCCATGTGTAAGCTACGATGCGCCTCTGACACACAGTATGAGACCCGTATAGTTGCTGACCAGATCAGTGAAGCTATGTTAGGACTATTTCCTGTATCATGGGAGGCGTTGAGCTGATGATGTGTTACAAAGATAAAACCTTCTGCAACTCGGACTGTATAGTAAGTAGTTGTTTCCGTTTCTTCGGCGAGGCTGAACGTGAAGGCTCCCGTAAGTGGTGGGACCACGACCCTGACAATGCGCCTGTGGCTATGAGTGACTTCTCAGGGGGTTGTGAGGATTACATTAAAGGAGAGACATAATGCCTAAGCTAGAAGATATACTAATGACACCAGAGTATTAGTTAAGAGGCAATACTTGCCATTACTAACACTCCAGTAGTAGGAGATGATGAACATGGAAGATAAAGTATGACTGACCATATGTGGAAACCAGTAGAAGAAGTTCCTGATGGTTGCTCCAAAATTGAAGTGATGTTTGAGGATAACTCCATAGGTCACTGGTGCTCATGCGATTATCATTGGGCTGTTGCTTTAAAACAAAAGTTGCCCATATATTATAGAATGGATATAGAGGATATGGACGAATGAGCTATAGGATTGAAGCCGCTACAAAAGAAGAGTGGGCTGAAAGAGCATTATCTGGTGAGAAGAAGTTAGCTGACTTGAAAGATAGTATTAAAGAGTTGTTTAGTCTCCTTGATGCTACTGAAGAAACTGATGAAGGTAGAGTACACCACCCAGTTCAAATAGTTTGTGTCCGTAGTGATATGTTGATCAAACTTGAGAACGTCTTGGCTACATTGAAAAGCACAATGGAGGATAAAGGATGAAGTTTATTCAACACCAAGATAATGGAACAAAGATTGAAATAGAAATGCCAGACGGATCAACATTAGATGATGTGCTTGAAGAGTTTCAAAACTTTCTTCGTGCTTGTGGATACACAATTGAATATAATCAAGTGCTAACAATAGAGGATATGGACTACTGCAGAGAGGACGACGATGGCTAAGCGTATACCAATGAAGGGCGGTGATGAGTATGATGCTCTCACTAAAGCACGTAAGTTTTACCTATGGAAGGCAGGTCAAGTAAAGAAGATCAAACGTGCATACAACAAGAGATTACGTAAGCATAACAAGGAGATAAAAGATGACTAAGCTATATGATCTAGAGCCGCACATCATGGACTGTTGGTCAGTCTGTAATGATCTTGAGACAGTGTTTAGGCAGGTAGGTGACGGTGAGCGTGACCCTACGCAAGATGAGATGATGAACGCACTAATGGGTTTGCAACAGGTGTATCAATGGAAGTTTGAGCAGTTGTTCTTCAAGTATGAACAGGTGATAAGAGATGAGTAATCAATACTTAGTTAAGTTTGAGGTGGATGAAGGTGAGTGGGCGTATGCCTCAGCAGAGAACCCTTTTACTTATGACTCAAAACCTTTGATCTTTGAAACAAAAGGAGAGGCTGAAGTATATCTTCTTAGGTACAACAACGCCCACGTAGTAAAACAAACAGACATAAGGCCTATGAGTACAGAGGAACGTAGTCGAGCTAAGGTCAGGGCACTAATCAATAAGGGTATATAATGTTGAAGTTTAATCGAGATATAGTCAATGAACCAGAGCACTACGCAAGGTGGAAGATAGAGCCTATCACCTACATCATGCGCAATGGCTTTGAGTTCTGGCGTGGCAACATCATTAAGTATGCTAGTCGTGCAGGGTTTAAGTTGTATGACGACAAGACGGATGTTGAGTCAGAGATCATAGACTTGGAGAAGGTGCAACGGTATTGCCAGATGCGGATCAACCAGTTGAAAGGGGAGACTAAGCTATGATACCTGTAGGACAACTGAGGTTATTACTTACTAAGGCTGGCCTAGATTACGTCATCACCCATGTTGATGGTAGGGTAGCTCACGTTAACATACTTGTAACAGCGGAGGATAAGAATGTACACAGTTGAGTTTGAGTCAGACGCATCCATCATCACAACACTGGATCAAGAAGATAAGCATGAAGATGTTGAGATTATATTAGGTGACGATGGTGTTGTATTTATGAGACAGTTTGAGCCAGAGATGGAATCATATCAAATGATAATCATGAGTAACCTACAGTGGCTAGACATAATGGCAGCATATCATAGTAAGGAAGGGGCATATTACTTGGAGATCAAACATGACTGATGAAGGTATGTATTTTATAGGTGGTGCTTTTGCAGTTTATGTGTTAGCAGTACCTCTTATCTACCATATGCTTGAGCCAGAAGACCCTGAGGAGGACAGTTCTGGCCCTATTAAGTTCGCACTTATGTGGCCTGTGGTAGCACTTGAAGTTATATACCGTATATGTGTAGGAGAGAAAGACAATGATGGAACTGGCCTTAATTAAAACGTTACTAGACCGTGACTTTTACAATCAACACAAGGGCATTCGCTGCCCAGATAAGATCTTTAGTAAGGATGTACGCAAGATCAAGCAGGCACTGGATAGTGCAATGGAAACATATGATGGCAGCATGAATGTGCAGGACTTACAGGCTGTGTTCAATCGTATGAACCAGAGCATGACCACTGCCACACGTACAGCATATGATGCACTCTTCCGCCGCATTGAGATTGCTGAGCCCATCAAGGAAGAGATAGCACAGGATACCCTGTCACAACTATTCCAGCAGCACGTTGGGGATGTGGTTGCTAACCTAGGCTTTGACTACGTGAATGGTACAGAGAATAGCCTTGAGCCTTTGCGTCAGCTGCTTGAGGAATACAAGAATGACTTTACTCCTAACCTGCGTGTTGATTGGGAGGCTGATGATCTAGATACGATCCTAGATGCTACCGCCCTTGAGTCACGCTGGTCATTCAACATACCTACCTTAGCCCGTAAGGTTGAGGGTGTCAGTGGTGGTCACCTTGTTGTGGTAGGCGCACGTCCCAACACAGGCAAGACATCCTTCCATGCCTCTCTTATCGCAGCTGATGGTGGCTTTGCTCATCAAGGCGCACGTTGTATCATCCTCTGTAATGAGGAAGCCTACACACGAGTGGCATCACGTTACGTTAGCGCCTCTTCTAACATGACAATGAAGGAGGTACGTGAGAACCAGTCTCTAGCTCGTATGCGCTATGAGCCTGTACGTCAGAACATTATGTTCAAGGAAAGCACAGGTAAGGGCATGGCATGGGTTGAGTCTGTTGTTAAACAGGAGAAGCCTGACGTAGTAGTGCTGGACATGGGTGACAAGTTCTCTGACATGAAGAGTGAACGCAGTGACATTACTCTCAAGGCTGCAGCTATCCATGCCCGTAACATTGCCAAGCAGTATGACTGTTGTGTGATATGGATGTCACAGTTAAGCGCAGAGGCAGAGGGTAGGACAGACCCTAATCAGTCTATGATGGAGGGCAGCAAGACAGGTAAGGCTGCAGAGGCAGACCTCATGGTTCTTATTGGTAAGGCTGCTCATGTTGAGGGACAGGATGAAGATCCAATACGCTATCTTAACCTTGCCAAGAACAAACTTAACGGCTATCAGGGTAAGATTACTTGTGTATTGGATGGATCACGCTCTATCTACACGGCTTAGGGGATAGACATGAGACTAGTATTAGACGTTGAGAACAGTGTTACTTGGAGGGACGGTAAGATCTTCAATGATCCATTCGAGCCTACCAACACACTGACTCAGGTTGGCATGGTTAATGCTGACAATCACGATGAGTTACATATTGTAAACATAGATCACAATGAAGCTAAGGATACGTCAGGAAAAGGTCATGACTTAATACAGAGTGTGCTGGACATGACAACTCTGCTCATCATGCACAATGCTAGGCATGACTTGATGTGGCTGTGGGAGAGTGGCTTCACCTATGACGGTGTAATCTATGACACCATGCTTGCTGAGTACTTACTGTTACGTGGACAGAAGGATGCGATAGGCTTGGCTGCATGTGCCATACGCCGTGACCTAGCTGAGCAGAAGGAAGACTACCTGTCTACCTGCATCAAGAAAGGTATCAACACCAATGAGACTGATCTCAGTAAGCTTAGCCTTTATCTTAGGGCTGATCTGCTCACAACTAGTGAGCTGTTCCATTCTATCGAAGCAGACTATGCCAACCCAGAAAGCAAGTCCCTTCACACCGTCAGAGATGTTACCTTCAATACCTGTAAGACCCTCACCAGAATGTACATGTCAGGAATCAGGGTGGATCTTGAAGAACTAGAGAGGGTACGTGAGCAGTTTGAGGATGAACGTTCAGAGCTAGAGACCCGTCTTCAAAGCAAGGTGCGTGAACTAATGGGCGACACGCCTATCAATATCAACTCACCAGAGCAAATGTCTCAGGTTGTGTTTAGTGTTCGTATGAATAACAAGAAGGAATGGGCTGGACTGTTTGAGTTTACTAACTCACCAGCGGAGTTCCGCTCAGCAGTAAAGTCTAACAGTCATCCTATCTACCGCACCAAGGCATTCACCTGCCCCACCTGTGAAGGGCTAGGCAAGACATACAAGACCAAGAAGGATGGCACTAAGTTTGCTAAGCCTAACAAGTGTAAGGACTGTGCTACCCGTGGCTTTCAGCTTAATGAGACACAACAGGTTGCAGGGTTAAGGTTCGCTGCACCTAGTAAAAAGTGGGTCAGTGCCAATGGGTTCAGTGCAAGCAAGGATAAGCTGACACTCCTGATTGGTACAGCCAAGACACACAACAAGGATGAGGCTGTTTCATTCCTGCAAGACTACCTACGCTTCTCTGCTATCAGCAGCTACCTGTCTACGTTTGTGGATGGCATAGGTATCTACTCAAAGGATGATGGTTTCCTACATGCTACGCTCACGCAGAGTGTGACAGCTACTGGACGTTTCAGTGGTAAGGAACCTAACATGCAGAACATGCCACGTGGGGGTACGTTCCCTGTTAAACGAGTGTTTGTATCACGCTGGGATGGTGGACAGATCTGTGAGGCCGACTTTGCTCAGCTTGAGTTCCGTACTGCTGCATACCTAGCCCAGGATGAGACTGCTATGGAGGAGATCAACACAGGGTTTGACGTTCACAGTTACACAGCCAAGGTTATCTCTGATGCAGGTCAGCCTACGACACGCCAGCAAGCCAAGGAACACACGTTTGCGCCCCTCTTCGGCGCTACAGGTTATGGCAGAAGTAAAGCAGAGGAGTCTTACTACATTCAATTCATTGCTAAGTATAAGGGGATTGCAGCATGGCATAAGAACTTAGGAGAGGAAGCAATGCGCTTCAATAAGATTACTAACGTGTCGGGTAGACAGTATGCTTTCCCTGACATATCTCGTAGGTCAAACGGGAGTGTGACACACTTCACTATGATTAAGAACTATCCAGTGCAGGGCTTTGCAACAGGTGATGTCGTACCTGTCGTACTCAATGAGATGTACAAGCGTCTTGAGCCTATGCAATCCTGTCTGGTGAATACTGTGCATGACTCAACAGTGATTGACATACACCCTGATGAGAAAGATAAAGTTCTATCAATGATAAATGATATGAATGAGGGCTTGACTGATCTAGTTGAGTCAGTGTATGGAATAAGAATGAATGTGCCTCTATTATTAGAAGCTAAGATTGGGCCAAACTGGCTTGACACAGTGGATGTATGAGGTATAACTAGGTACTCTTTGACTCTATTAAAAGGATATAGAAATGAGCAATGAACTACAAATAGCAGCAGATCGTGGACAGTCTATGGCTGAGCTTATGGGTGTGTCTTCCGCACCAGCACAGCAGGCTACACCATCTATTGCACGTGTCGGTATGATCCATCAGCCTATCATGGGTGAGGTGGAGTTTAACGGTAAGACAATCAAGACAGAGGTTGTGCCTGTAGGTGCATTCACTCTGATGCAGGGTGACGATAAGGTGTATAGTAATGGTATCACATTCCGTACCTTTGCCCAGCGCAACCAGTGGCAACGTTGGAACAGTGAGACAGAAGAGATGGAGAAGTCTGTAATGTCTAACTCACTCAATGGTGACATGAAGGATAGCGTGGGTGGCTTTAACCTTGGGCGTCCTACAGGATACATCGAAGACTTCCAGTCACTGCCTGATGCCACCAAGCAGATCATGCGCTCCGTCAAACGTGTCAAGGTATTCTTCGGTACGGTAACACTAGACAATCCCGTGAATGATAAGGGAGAGCCTGTGACAGGTAACTACACTGATGTGCCTGTGGTTATGGATGTTAAGAACCGTGACTCACTCAAGAGCATTGATGCTGTACTGAATGGCTTGAACCGTAAGAACCTACTGCCTATCATGTCTACTATTAAAATGGTGGGTGTAGAGGATAGCATCCCTACTGGTGCTAAGTTTGGTAAGATTGAAGCCAAGCTAGGTACTGCAGTAGATCTATCTGACGCTGACAATGATATTCTAAAGGACTTCATGGATCTTGTAGAGTACATCAATGGTAAGGTTCTGGATCTACACAATGAGCGTAGCAATAAGAGTATGTCTGCCTCTGATGAGGCTGTGGTTAATGACATCCTCAACAACGACTTCATTGAGGTGGAGTAATGAATCATCCAGCAGAACTAAAGGTCTTCAGTTTCTTACAGAAGGCAATGGCTGGTGAGAGTACTATGACAAAGGAGGTGACCCAAAAGGTTGCCTCCGATGTTGAAGCAGCTATGAATAAGCAGTTCAACTCAGGCCCACGTGATGCGTTCCGTCTACGTATGTCTAACATTGGTAGGCCCAAGTGTCAGCTATGGTTTGATAAGAATGATCCTGAAGGTAAGACACCCTTCCCCCCACACTTCCTAATGAACATGATCCTTGGTGATATTGTTGAGGCTGTGTTCAAGGGCATCATGAGATCAGCAGGTATAGACTTTAAGGACAACGACTATGTTACCCTTAAGCTGTCTAATGGTAAGGAGATCCGTGGCGAGTATGACATGGAGCTAGACGGTAAGATTGATGATGTTAAGTCTGCCTCACCGTGGTCTTACCAGAACAAGTTTGCATCCTTTGATGCTTTAGCTACAGGCGATAGCTTTGGGTACATCCCACAGCTTGTAGGCTACGCAGAGGGCGCAGGTAAGGAGGTTGGTGGATGGTGGGTAGTCAACAAGGCTAACGGTGAGTTTAAGTACGTTGCAGCGGATGGTGTTGATAAAGATGCTGTACTGCAAGACATCACTGAACTGACAGAATACATCGACAATGATGAACCCTTTGAGCGTTGCTTTGAGCCTATCAAGGAAACATTCTATCGCAAGGAGACAGGTAACACTAAGCTAGGTGTTGAGTGTGGCTTCTGTGCCTTCAAGCACAAGTGCTGGCCTACACTGCAGACCCTGCCTTCACCTAACTCTAAAGCTAAGAACCCACCTATGATTGATTACATAGAATTAGCGGAGGGCTAATGGTTAAACCTAATACAGCGAGGCGTCACAACGTTAACATGTATCGCAGTGGTCTTGAAGTAGAGGCTGCTAAGTTCCTCAAGGATAGACAGAAGATCGTAGTCTATGAAAAGATAAAGATAGAATGGGAGGATCTAAAGTACCGCACTTACACACCTGACTTTGAGTTAGACAATGGTATCATAATTGAGATGAAGGGGTTGTTTGCTGCTAGTGATAGGCGTAAACATATTGAAGTACAGAGACAGCACCCAACACTAGATATTCGTTTTGTATTTAGTAATGCTAATTCAAAGCTTTACAAGGGATCTAAGAGTAGGTACTGCGATTGGTGTGATCAGAAGGGTTTTAAGTGGGCACACCGTGTGATACCTGAGGAATGGCTGAAAGAAAAAGGCTCTCGTATGAAAGAGCAACGAGTCAAAGTTAAAAGGAGAATGTAATGTCCTACGAGATTAAACCTGGTGATGTAGCTATTGTGTTATCACCTGTGATTGAGGATGATGAGTGGAATGGTAACATCAAGACAGGTATGGTGTTTGGTGATGCTGGTTCTGAGGATGGCATGAGGGCTGCACTTGATGAAGCACTAACTATGGCAGCAGCACAGAAGTTCTTAGAGATATACCCTGATGCTTGGGAGGACTTCTCTGATCTAAGGTCTGAGATAATGCAGGATATGTTCCCTGATCAGTTTCATGAAGCAGAAGAAGAGCTAAAAGAGTTACAGGAAGTCTCAGTAGAGGATAATGTTTATACGCTAAACCGCTGGACTAAGACAGAGGGCAATGCATGAAGAAGTTTAGCGTGACCTTTGTTGCTAAGTTAGATGATAGCAACAACATACTATCCTCATACGAGGACAGCCATGAGCAAGACATACATGACTTGATTACAGATATTATCTATGACATAGATGACTTGGATATAGAGAACTTATATGTGAAGGAGAGGCAATGATTACGAAGCATGACATAGATGCGTTTGTTAATATGATAGACGTAAGACCACAGGACTATTCATACTGGGTTGAAGATAAGATCGTAACGGAGGGAGAGACACGCTTAATTGAGAATGTTCTAGGATTAGTAGGTGAAGCAGGTGAGGTAGCAGAGAAGATCAAGAAGATGCTGCGAGACTCCAACAAGGTATCACCAGATGAGATTGTAAAGGAGTTAGGTGACGTTGTGTTCTACGCTACAGCCTTAGCTAATTACTTCGACAGTAGCCTCACAGAGGTGTTACAAGCTAACATGGATAAACTAAACAGTCGTGCAAAGCGTGGCGTTATTAAAGGATCAGGTGACAACAGATGAGCAATCAATTACCAACAGACTATCAATCATTCATTCACAAGTCACGCTACGCCAAGTACTTTGATGGTAAGGGCCGTGAGTCATGGGGTGAAACAGTAGGCCGCTACATGGATAACGTAGTACGTAAAGCGTTGGGTGGCCAAGACAACACGTACATCAAGGACATTGAGCAAGCCATTATTGGGCAAGAGATCATGCCATCTATGAGAGCAATGATGACAGCTGGCCCAGCACTTGACCGGGATAATACTGCAGGCTACAATTGTAGCTACCTACCCGTAGATGACCCTAAGTCCTTCGATGAGGCTATGTACATTCTCCTCTGCGGTACTGGTGTCGGCTTCTCCGTTGAGCGTCAGTTCATCAGCAAGCTCCCTGAAGTACCTGAGCTCTTCGAGAGTGAGTCTATCGTTGTCGTTAAGGACAGTAAGGAAGGCTGGGCTAAGGGGTTCCGTCAAGTTCTTGCACTCCTCTGGGCTGGTGAGAT
>Ga0307984_1000929_pt1 | contig 12408 bp, 7 predicted proteins | sample EllFjometageno78_FD_203169 | JGI IMG/M metagenome (GOLD analysis project Ga0307984, IMG submission 203169) | Marine microbial communities from Ellis Fjord, Antarctic Ocean - #78 | ecosystem: Environmental > Aquatic > Marine > Unclassified | place: Southern Ocean | collected 2014-10-09 | reverse complement strand
AATGGTATATTAACAATACCAGCAGGTGAAGACGAAGATGGAGACACTATACCAGAAGAGAAAATTAACATGCGTAATGAATCTGAAGCTTTGAGGTTTTACAACAAAGTAGCTGATAAGAACAAGTTATTTGGAGGTAGTGAAAAAGATAAAGAAAGAAGATTAGAGTGGACTAAGTTAATTAGAGAGGGTGTTAAAAGTTCAAACAAACCAACTAAGGAATTAAATTTCGGTTAAAATTTTATATATGGAAGACAATGTTTTAGAGAATATCTGGAATCAATTAACATCAGATGGACTAACCACGTCTAGTTTTGAAGACTGGAATACTACTTTCGAGAATGATGAGAATGTTCAACAGAATGTTCATAATTATTTAAAAGATAATGAATATACTGATAGTGATTTCGATACTTGGAAAATAAACATCCACGAACCGGGAAAGTTAAACAGCTCTGTAGATGTGGATCCAGTTACGGGGTTAAAGCTAGAAGGTACGGGTTCAAAATCGGGAATTGGTTCTTCGGAGCAAGCACCAATTGAGAAAAACACATGGCTAGAAGATTTATTTGGTGAAGAAGAAGATACTGAAGGGTCTATAGGTTTAGTTGATTTTGCTTCTGATATGTGGCGTGCTGCTAAAACGGGTTTAGCACAAGGTAGTTCTGTTGGTGAGGCTTTTGATTTATGGAATTATTCCGGTGATGAGTCTACATTAGAAGATTATTTAAAAGCGGCTAGAGATATCGAAGCTGCTGGAGGTCCAAGTATGGAACAAAGAGCTGCTACCGCTAGAGTACAAGAATTGAAAAAAGAAGGATCTAGTGGTTTAGGAGCTATATTTCAAGCTTACTGGGAAAACCCTTCAGCTATAGCAGGTGTTGCGGTATCTTCTATGGCTATGATGGTTTCTGGTTTATTTGATAGTGAGGAAACTGCTGCTGCTGCCGCGGCTGGTGTGGCTGTAGGAGCTAGTGCTGGTGCAGCGATTGGATCAACTGGTTTCTTAGCTGGTCCATTAGGGATAGCAACTACAACTGGTGGAGCTATTGCAGGTGGTGCTAGAGTAGGTTTAGCAGCTTTAAGTGGTGCGTTAGAAACCGGTTTAACAACTGCTGATTTAGTGCAAGAGCAAGCTACCGACATGGGTATGTCTTGGGATGTTATGAGTGATAAAGAACGAATGGCTCACTTAAAAAAAGTAGTTGGAAACGAAACTCTTTTTAATGAACTTAAAAATAAAGCACTAAGAAGAGGTTTAACTATTGGAGGTATTGGGTTAATTACGGCTGGAGCAACAGGTAGTGTTGGTAGAGGTGTGACTAAGAAACTTGCAACATCTTCTTTGAGTAAGATAACTAATAAAGCTGCAAGAATTTCTGAAGCAGTTGTAGAAACAATTGGGGAAAGTACTGGTGAAGGCTTAGGTCAGTTAGCTGCTGGTCAAGAATTCAACCTAGAGGAGATTGTCTTAGAAGGTTTAGCTGGAAAAGAGACATCTATAACAACAGGTATTTTAAAGATCAATAAAGGAAATCCTACATACACTATAAATGGTGAAAAAAGGAATGGGAAGCAGTTTAGTGAAGACTTAAAGATGATGGACGATGCTACTATAATGGAAGCTGACATCAAAGTAACTAACTCTCCAGCTGTAGAGAAAATGTTTGGCAACAGAGTATCAGATATACAGACTGATCAAAAAGTTGATAGTCGTATTAGTGGTATTGATGATAGAGCTAATGCTATAAAACTTACTAAAGAAAAAAGAACTTTAGTTAAAAATAAAGAAGGTAATAAAACTAGACTAGCAGAGATAGATCTAGCTTTAAAAGAAATAGATACTAAGTATAAGGACTCTAAAGTTAACGTAACCATACAACAAAGGCAAGAAGCTGTAGCTAAAGCTATTGACAATAAGTTTGAATCTACGTTTAATAAGAATGTTAAAGGGGCAGAAAAATTAGCTAAAGACTTAGGTTTTGAAAAAGGTCCTCAAGTCTTTAAAACAACAAAAGAGTTTATAAAAGCTGTAGCTGATTCTGAATTTAATGGAGATCTTGAAGCAGCTAGAAAAGCTGTTACAGAGGACGGAAAAGGTAATGCTACTTCTGTTAATGGAGCTTTCTTAGGTAAAGGTAAGATGTTTATTGATAAAACCGTCGCTAAGAAGATGGGTGAAATATCAGTAGCCTCTCATGAAATACTACACCCTATATTAAATGCTGTTCTAGGTTCAATTGAAGAACAAGGTGATATGGTTAAGAAGTTTGAAAAACTATTAACTAGAAAGCAGAGAGCAAATGTAGAGGCTAGGATACGTAAAAGTGGGGAAACTGACAAAAAAGGTATAGAGTACTTGACTTATTTTTCTGATGGTATAGTTAGTGGTGAAATAAGCTATAACGAAGGTCTATTCACTAAGATTGGAGATGTAATAGTAGGACTTCTAAAGAAGGTTGGTTATGAGGATATTCACTTTGATAGCGCTCGAGGGGTATACAACTTCTTAAAAGAATACAATAAAGGTATTATTAGCGGTGAAGGTGTTAGTCAAAAAGCTGTTAAAGCTATACAAAAAAGAGAAACAGAGAGAAACACATCAGCTGCGACAGTTGGCAAAGCTGTAAGTAAAAACAAAGCAACTAAAGTCAAGGAAGTAAAAACTGGCACCGTAGTAGAAACTAAATCCCAAACTAGAAAGAATGGTGACGTAGTGAAAACTGATTACACAGCTAAAGTATCTGAAAAAGAAGGTATTAAAAAGACAACTTTTGAATTTGAAAGAAGCGATAAGAAAGGTAAGAAAGGTAAAGCTGGAGTTAGTCCTAAAGTAGGTGTACCTGATGGGTGGGAAATAGATACTAGTGAGGACGTTATAACAGAAGATGGTATGACTGTTACAAAGGTGTATGAAGTGAGGGAAGATACAAACCCTGATTCAAATCAGTTTGGACTTAGTACAGCTACTGTAGAATTCTCAAATAAAGATGGTAGTTTTAGAGGAACAGTTGGTTTAAAAAGAAAAAAAAGTACTGGACAATTTTCAAAAACATTATCAGATCTTGAGCTTGAGCTTGATGAACTTGAAGATATAGAATATGAGCTTGACGAAGCTGATTACAGTGCTCAAAAAACTAATTTAGAGTTTAAAATAAGAAAAGCTAAAGAACAAGGTATTAAAGAACCTGTCAAAAAAGAAGTTAAAAAAGAAACTACAGAAGTTTTTAATAAAAAAGTAGAGGAATCAGCAGATGAAGTATTTGAGGTAGAGACTAAAACGTCTAAACCAAAAGTTGTATCTGAAAAGAGTTTAAAGCTAGCCGCTGAAAATACTAAAATATCTAATGAGATACTAGCGCAAGGAGCTAATAGGTTATCAGAAATAGAAGATCCTGATATTAGAAAAGACATAAGAGATAGGCTTATAGAAAACAATATGGGGGCTGTTGGTGAACTAGCAGGTAAATCCGCTAATATAGGTAAAAACATTGACGAAGAAATTAGAGTTAACTATGAAGACTTTTTATCTGGTTATAAAGAACAACTTATAGCTTTAACTAACACTTACAAAGTTAAAGTCGGTGACAAGGTTGTACCATTTGGTGCTTATATGAAACCTCCTTTAAGAATAAGATATGGTCAAATACTTAAAGCAGCTAAACAAGGTAAGCTTGACAGTACTTCTAGTTTATCTAACGAAAAAACAAGAGAAGTAGCAGAGAGTTTATCAGATGACAACTCATCTAAAACTTCTGATGGTAAAGATAATGTTAAACTAACAGATGTTAGGAAAGCTAAGATAGTTGTTAGTAAGAATAGAGATGGAGCTATAGATAAAGCGGTTGATCTAGAAGGTGTAGATATTAATTCTCTAAACTACAAAGACACAGCTGAGATGTTTATGGACCCAATGGCTCAGGCTTTACTAGGTATATCAGGCGATAAGGCTAGTGGTAAAGTAACGGTAACATCTAAGAAAGCTGGAGAGATAGATAACGGAGCGGTTACAGCTATGCAGAATTTATTTAAAGAACCAGGAGAGGTTAAAACCTTTTTACGTACTTTACCTGAGTTTAATATAGCTACAAATGAAACAACTGTAACTTTACAGGGTGAATCTATAGACGTATCTAAAGATAAAAAAGGTGTAGCTATAGGTATAGGAAATAGAATTAAGAAAGCTTTATATGAGAAATACATTGACCCTAAATCTAAAGGAGATGCTGAATCTAAGCGAAGATCTATAACAAGTCCCCTAGGTAGAAGTAAAGGTGAAAAATCACAAACAGGAGTGGTTAGATTAAAACCTGAGTATAGAGGTACTATTGCTCCAGAGGTTATTAATAACTTTATGGCTATGCTTGGTTTAACCCCAGCAGGTGAATCTAGAATACCTATATCAGGTGAAGCTAGATCGGAGTTTGGAACAATGCTACAAGGTGCTACTAAAATATATTTATCTAATTTGATAAACACCGTAGCTAGAGAAAATGTAGCTAAAACAGATACAAGCTCCACAACAGAAGCTAAGCTGTCTACAGAAACAAAACAAGTTCTAGCGAATATAGGAGCTGGGAAGTCTAGCTTAATGTTTAGTAAATCCATAGATGACAGCTTGCAAATAGATGGAGATCATAATGCTTTACTTGATATACAATTTAGTAAAAAGCATCGACAAGCTTACGAGAATACATTGAAAAAGAGACGACCTTTAATGGAAGACGTACCAAAACAGGTTGATAACTTGTTTAATTGGGTTAAAGAGTTAGACGTACCTGATAACAAAAAAAGTAAGTTCGAAAAACTAGCTTTATACTACATGGCTAACGGTTATATATCACTTCCAGAAGATGGTTACAAAGTATTAGAAGTTAATAGAATAGCTTCAGCTAAAAAGATCGACCCATATAGCTACAAGAATCCTAATGAATTGCTAGAGAAATTCTCAGGAGAGGTTAAAGCTAAGAGAGTTAACCCTGAAACGGTTAAAACATTTAGTAATAAAGAAACGCTTAACGATGGAGCTACTATTTATAATGTAGAAGAATCTAGGCAGGCTCAAACTGATGTTAGAGCTGTAGTAGATTCTAACTGGGGAAAGAAATCAAACCCTTGGTGTCTTATAGCTAGAATTGACTCAGATAGAAACAACGATCTTGAATACCATATGGATAGACTATGGGAGGATACGGGTGTTTATTGGTGGACTTTTAGTAAATTTGGCTCTTTAGATAAAGCGGACGTGTTTATTAAAGAGATGGAAGGTTACGGAGCTGAAATAGAAACAACAAAAAACAGAGTAGAGGAAGTTAAAGGTTTTGTTTTAGAAGATTCAATGGAACAAGCTATAGAAGTTTTAGGACGTTTTAAAGAAATTGGAGGATCTATCTACGCAGGTGATATTGAAATTGTTAAAGACAAGTTTAGAGTTAATTACGACTTCCCAGCAAAATGGTCATGGAGTATTATGGTAGAGTTTGATAAAACCTTGCAACACCCATTTGAGGATATAATGTATAACGAAGTTAAAACTGAAGCTGAGAATATAATAAAGGAAAATGCTGAAGGTAAACCAGAATTATCAAAAGCCTGGAATTTATGGAAAGGCTATGGTAAAGGTAAAAAAATAGCTTTCGATCCTAATGGTAAATTACTAGCTTTTAGGGATGGTAGTGAGAAACGATGGTGGAATAGAATGGATAAACCATTTACTTCTATTGAAGAGTTAATTGATGAGGATCATAGTAACAAGAAAGATAACTTAATAAATGACACAGAAGCTAATCTTCAGTTTAGTAAAAAAGGTGAAGAGTTAAATAGTAGGTTTGGAGATATAAAAAACTGGTACAACTTAAACATTAATAATCCAGATTGGGAAACAGTTGGAGAACCTAGATTTTTAAAAGACTACGAAGAATTTATAAAACAAACAAAAGACTTAGAAGGGTTTAGACCAAGCTTTTTTATAAGTCCTGATAATGTTTCTGGTGTAGTTAAAGGGGATAAAATCGCTAAGAAAAAATCTGAAGAAGCAAGGAGAAAAACCAGAGACAAGATAACTGAAATAAACAGAAAGCACGGTGTCAAGTCTTATGGATTCGCATCTCCTACGGATGCTTTTGGTACAACAGCAGAGAAGATATCAAAAAGTTATTCTGAAGGCAAAGTAAATAGATTAAACAAAAAGAATTTAGATATATTTATCAAAACATGGAAAGCAATAGCTAAGTTAGCTAGAGGTAATAAAGCTATGATTCCTTTCATAACCCATTTCTTGCAAACGGCTGGAACAGATACTTCTCACTGGCAAAGAGCGGGTGCTATATTTAGAGGTTATGATCCAAACCCTGAGTCAGTAGAGGTTAGTAGACCTTTGTTTCGTGGGTCTAAAATATACAAAAAAGTTAAAGTTTTTTATGAATATGAGCATGCTGTTCAGCAAGATTTAACAGCTCAAACATTAATGGAAGCTGCTTTCGATGAGGATGTCGACTTTGATAAAGCGCTAGAGAAAGTACTAGAGAACTATTATATGATAGCACTGAGTGCGGCAGATAACAAGAAAGTAATAAAAGCTGGATACGGTAAAAAAATGCCAACAGGATGGAAACATTGGTGGAATAGGTATTTTAATAATAAAGTAGCTAAATTTAGAGGAGGTATAAACCCAAACAATCTGTTATTAGTAGATTACATTGATGATGTGGCTGTAGAGATCACATTCTCTGAAGCGCTAGGGATTGACAACAAAGGAGAGCCAATGTCTTTTAGTAAGTCTTTAAACAAAGACTTTAATAAGATAATAGAAAACAAAACAGGTATTGCCGCTTATAAGACATTCGCGTCAGTAAAAGCCGCTTTAGTTGGAGCATCGAAAAGAAGGTTTAACTTCTTTATTCCTCCCTCAGCTGAAGATTTCGTAGGTTTATTGTATTCTACCTTAGGTAGAGGGACTATTGGAGATACCCAAATGAAATGGTATAAAGACAATTTGCTTGATCCTTATGCTAGAGCTATGGAGAAGGTCTCTAGAGATAGAAACACTCTTGGTAGGAAGTTCAAAGAGCTTAAGAAGAAGCTAAAAATAGTTCCTAGAAACTTAAAAAAGAAAATAGAAGGTAGTGTGTTTACTAAAGAACAAGCTGTTCGGGTTTGGATATGGGATCAAATCGGTGAAAAAGTACCTGGTTTATCTAAGGCAGACCTAGCTGAACTATCAGCTATGGTAGAAGCTGATCCAACTTTAAAAGCGTTTGCTCAAGAAGTAATGAGATTAAATCCAGGAACTGGTTATGTTAAACCTACAGATAGCTGGGTTACTGGAACTATAACCACTGATTTACTAGAGGCTTTAAACACTTCTGGACGTAAACAACATCTAGAATTATGGCAACAAAATGTTGATGAAATATTCTCCACGTCTAACCTAAATAAACTTGAAGCTGCCTATGGCAAATCTTACAGGTTAGCTATGGAGAACATTTTACAGAGAATGAAGACTGGTAGAAATAGGATGTTTGCTTCTGATAGTTTAACTGGTAGATTTACTGACTGGTTAACTGGCTCTATTGGAGCTATCATGTTTTTTAACACTAGATCTGCTGTATTACAGACAATATCTGCTGTCAATTTTATAAACTTCAAAGAGAATAATATATTTGCTGCTGGAAAAGCATTTGCTAATCAACCACAATTTTGGAGTGATTTCAAAATGTTATTCAATTCTGATTTCTTAGTTGAAAGAAGAGACGGTTTAAAGATAAACGTAAATGAAGCTGATATTGCTGACATCGCAAAAGAAAGAGGTGTTAGAGGAGTAATTAATAAATTACTTAAATTAGGTTTCCTACCTACTCAAATAGCAGATAGTTTTGCTATAGCAACAGGTGGAGCAACTTATTATAGAAATAGATTAGAAGCATTAATAAAAGACGGTATGCATCCTGAAGCTGCTGAGAAACAAGCTCTGAGAGACTTTAGAGAGATAGCTGAAGAATCACAACAATCAAGTAGACCTGATAAGATCAGTCAACAACAAGCGGGTCCATTAGGACGTATTGTATTAGCTTTCGCAAATACACCAGCTCAGTATGCTAGATTAATTAAAAAAGCCGCTAGTGATCTTAAGAATGGTCGAGGAGATGCAAAAACAAATATATCTAAGATACTGTATTATGGGATTGCTCAAAATCTAATATTCAACGCTTTACAACAAGCTTTATTTGCTACTATGTTTGGTGATGATGATGAAGAGGTTGATGATAAAACTGTAGGTATTATTAATGGTATGGTTGACTCTATAGCTAGAGGTACTGGATTAGCCGGTGCAACATTCTCTGTTGTTAAAAACACAGTTATAAAAATAGCTAAAGAGAAAGCTAAAAAGAATCCTAAATACGAAGACGCTGCTTTAGAGATACTTAAAATATCTCCACCTATATCGTCTAAGGTTACAAAACTTAGATCAGCTGGTAGATCATTTTCTTGGGATAAGAAAGAAATGAAAAAAGCTGGATGGGGTATAGATAACCCTGCTTATTTAGCTGGTGGTAATATAGTGTCAGCAGCTACAAACATACCGCTTGATCGTGTTGTTAAGAAATTAAACAACGTAACCGCTTCGGGAGCTGAAGAGATAGCTTTATATCAGAGAATAGCTTTACTTGCTGGTTGGTCAGAATGGGAGCTAGGTTTATCTAAGAAAAAGAAAAAGAAGAAAAGTAGATCTACTAGGAAAGGTTCTAGTGGAAGAAAAAGAATGAACTCAAGAATAAAATATTAAATGAATTTAACTAAGAATTTTAAATTAGAAGAGTTTGAATGCAAATGCGGATGTGAAATGCCTAAGTTTGTAAAACCCAACATATTAGAACTTGCAGAAAACTTACAAGTTTTAAGGGATGAGGTTGGTAGAATAGATCTTACCAATGCTTATCGTTGTAAAGAGCATAACGCAGACGTCGGTGGATCAGTAAATTCTCAACACTTACTAGGTAAAGCTGCTGACATTAAGTCTAAAAAGCTAAAACCTAGCGAGATAGCAGATCATGTTAATGATATGATGAAGAATGAGACGTTTAAAATGGGTGGGATTGGAATATACAATACATTTACACATGTAGATATTCGAGACTACAGAGCAAGATGGAGTAAAACAACTAAATAGATAAACATGATAAAGAGAATTAGCAGAAAGTTTTGGAATTGGGTCCTAGGGATATCTGAATGTGATGAAAAGATCACTGAAGTAGTCAAAGAGACAAAGAAAAGAGCTGCGCGCGTAAAAGAAGAGGTGGAGGACGTAGTCAAAGCTGTTAAAGAAGTTGGAAAGCAAATTAGCGATATACCTGATGCTGTAAAAGGTAAAGCTAGAAAAGGTAGAAAAAAGAAAAGCTAGTGACATTTAAGAACATAACTCCAAAGCTAGATGACAATTCTGGAATGACCATTAATATAAAATGGTTGATTCAGATAATTGTTGTTATAGCTATGGCGACTTGGGGATATGCTACTATTAACGAAAGGATAAGTAATAATGAAGGAGATAATAAAGCATTAAGAGGTAATCAAAACAATTATATATTTCCAGACATAAGAACTATGGAAGAAAAAGTAATACAATTAGAAAAAGATATTTTAATGCTAAAGACAGAAATTAAATATCATAAGGAAAAACATAAATAAATATGGAAATACCAAAAATTATAACAGGATTAGCAGGTGCATTATTGCTAGGAACAGCGGGTTATATACTAACCGAAACGTTACAGATAAGTAAAGATATTGAAATAGTTAAAGAGAAGTTAGATTCAGTTTACGCTAATGATTGCCCTTACTGTATACATGCTTTGCATAGTTCTTTAACTGAGCATCCTTTATTAGCTCCTACTATTAGGAAAGCACATAAGCACGTTGATGGTAAAGCTTACTATATAAATCAAGATTAAAAGAAAAGGAATAATATACTGGGCGTACCATACCCATCATTCCTGTAACCAAGAAGGGGATCTCAAACGAGGTCCCCTTTTTTAGTTTCTACAGAAGTGTATAGCACTTTTCTTCTAGCCGTCACAAGCTAGACAATCCTCACTCATAGCTGATGAAGCAATATCTCCACGTAAAACGCTTTCAGTTCTAGTATAGTACAGAGTTTTAACTCCTTGCTTCCAGGCTTCAAAGTGAACCTTGTTTAACCACTTCGGTGTGGCTACAGAAGGAAAAGCTAAATTCAAACTAACTGACTGATCAATATACTGTTGACGTAGTCCAGCTTGGTTTACCAATTCCAATTGATTAATTTCCTTGAAAGTTCTAAAAACTTCTTTAGCGGGTATAGAATGAGCACCCACAGTAATATTATCAAGCTCCACAATATCCTGTACTGAACCACCATCCACCAATATTTTATTCCAAATTTCACTATTATTTATTTTATGTTTTCTTAATAATTTAACTAATGTAGGATTCTTTCTTATAAAAGTTCCTTTAGCAGATTGCTCTGTAAATACGTTTGCTGCCCAAGGTTCTATACCCGGCGACACATTGCCACTAAGCTTACTATTAGAAACAGTGGGAGCAATAGCACGCAGGTGAGTGTTGCGCATACCAGTACCAGCACACCACAAAGGCTCGCCATATATCTCAGCAAGAGCCATTGAAGCTCGTTCGCTTTCAATTTTAATCTGCGAAAAAATCTTCCTAGTTTCAAACTGAGCCAATAAACCTTCGAAAGGAATTCCCTTGTCCTGTAGGTATGTGTGCCATCCAAGTACTCCCAATCCCAATGCTCTCCCTTTCTGTGCAGAGCGTATAGAGTTTTCGAATCCACGTAACCCTTTGGCTCTCTGAATAAATTCCTCCATAACTCCATCAAGAAAATATATGGAGTCATGTATAAGGTTAGTGTCTTTCCATTCTTCATATTTAGCTAAATTTAATGACGATAAGCAACATACAAAACTATGGTTCTCATCTGTGTGTAATGTGATCTCAGAACATATGTTAGTCATATGAACCTTTAATCCGTTGTGTTTGTAGGCTTCGGGATTAGCTTTGTTAACGTTTCCTTTAAACATAATATACGGCTCTCCAGTTGCTTTTCGTTTTCTAAGTAATTTACTCCATCTACTTCTTGCGTCAGCATCTCCTTGTTCAAGTTTACGCATAAACTTATCACCAATAACTGCGCATTGATGAAGGTTGAGCGACTGGCGGTTGACATCTCCTTTAGGCTCTCTAATTTCGAGCCAGTCTTCGAAGTCATCGTGCTCAATATTAATGTTAATGCTTGCTGCTCCTCTTCTGACAGATCCTTGATTTGTCGCAAGAATTGTTGAATCATATATCTTGCAAAAAGGTACGACTCCGTCTGATGTTCCATTTCCTGTTATTCTTGCCCCTGCGGGTCTTATTTGATTAATACCTATTCCAACTCCTCCGCCATGTTTAGCAAGGAGCATCATCTCTAAATTTTTCGTTCCGATATCTTGGATTGAATCTGCGACATCAATACCAAAACAGCTAATGGGTAAACCACGATCAGTTCCGGTGTTTGAGAGTACTGGACTAGCAAGACAGAGCCAACCATTCCAAATATATTCAAAGAAAGTATCAGCCATTTCCGGCTTATATAATCTCCTAGCAACCGCAATAGAGACCCTATGGTATGCTTCTTTAGGTGTTTCGTCGTGGTATAAATATCCCCCGGATATTGTCTTTTTGTAGACGTCGTTATCACCCCACGCAGGGTAATCTTCTCCTTTTTTCCAATCATTATTCCACATATTATAGTTCTAGTTTTTTCTCCTTAGGTTTATCTTCTTCTTTTTGTAAATTCTCTTTGAGTTTATCTATAGCCTCTTGGTAATCAGGCATTAGCTTAACTGTTTCCAGTGTACCAACTGCTAAATCTTTTAAGTAAGCATTCTCATCCATGATCTGTTGAATAACCCTGATCAATGCTTCAATCTTTTTCTCTAATAAATCTGTCCTACTTTGTTTTTGTTTTGTCATTTAATTATTTTATAAAACATTACTAATACTTGTCTACTATTTTTAAATTCTTTAGGATACTTACTGTGAAAATATTCACATGGGTAAGAAACTAATCTATTTTTTTTGTGGCCAACCACGGTCTTTAAATCCCATTTAGATATATCATTACAGTCATCAGTTAATAGTTCGTTAAAATCATCTACTGAGCCTCCTGGATATGTATCTCCATGAATTTTATGAGACCAAAATGCTGTACCATTTAAACCATACTTAAACTCCTCTTCATCAGATAGAAATAACACAACAGCTCTATCAGGTTGTTGGCCCTCAATTATAGAGTCGTTATGTATTCTCCATTGATCATCTTGTTTTTCCTTAGCTTCTCTAAAGAAACATAATATATTTTCAATA
>Ga0307984_1000928_pt1 | contig 12416 bp, 30 predicted proteins | sample EllFjometageno78_FD_203169 | JGI IMG/M metagenome (GOLD analysis project Ga0307984, IMG submission 203169) | Marine microbial communities from Ellis Fjord, Antarctic Ocean - #78 | ecosystem: Environmental > Aquatic > Marine > Unclassified | place: Southern Ocean | collected 2014-10-09 | reverse complement strand
ACCTCTTCAAAGGTTTCAGTAAGCCCCTCTTTAGAGGCAGATATGTTTTGTTTCGGACAGCTAGGGCTAAAACAAAAAGAAGATCCATCTTCGTAAATTTGCCTATTGTCACTAGAGCCACAATGATCACACGGTTGATTTCTTTTTACTATTCGTCCCATTAATCTTCCTCTTTAAAGATGTTATATAACGCTTAGTTTTTATTGTTGGTTCTTCTTTAGGAATAAATCTAATTGCTGCAATCTGACGATTATAGAACACAGGCAATCCATCTGGCTTTATTAAAGTCATACACTCAGAGACCATTTGAGAGTAAGCCTCTGAGTAATACAAGCCTCCTTTTGTCTTATAGAGGTCTACAATAGTAAACTTAAAAGACTCTTTCTTATAGAACTTAATATCCTCAGTAAGCTGTTTAGAAGAGCCAGTGTAAGACCTCCACTTCATTTCTTTTCCGTAAGTTTTAGAACGTTTCTTTCCTAAATGCAAGAATTGCTTTTTACCCCAGTAGTACTGGTTAGTTTTTAAATTATTTATGCAATAAAGAAAGCCAAAATAACCTGTAGGGTCAAAAGGATTAGACTCCCAGTGACCCATTTCTGTTTTAGAGAGCAGCATTAAACTCCTCTCGACTAAAAGAGAAGTGATCTTCGTAATCTCGCCATAGGTGTAACAGTTTACCGTTTAATAACATACGCTCATATCCGTCGTCAGGGTACTTGTTGTTATAAGCATTTGAAACTATTCTTTTGTAGTCTTGTTTCTGGCTATAACCTGCAAGTAAATTTTCGGCTTTTTTTGGACCAATTCCCTCAATTCCAGGGATATTGTCAACAGTGTCACCCATAAGTAATTGAGTCCAATAGAAACGCTCTGCGTATTGCTCCGTAACTTCATAAATAAGACCTTTTCGAGAATTATAGTGTTTACCGACAATACAATTTAAATCTTTGTCGATCGAATCAACAATGTAATCATACTCACTCTCATTACATTCGTTTGCCCAAATACGTAGCTGATCATCAGCTTCATAGCCATCGCATATAACGCCCTCATGTTTATGATGAGCATAAGCTTTTAGCATATCGAACCATTCTGGTTTATTTGAGCTAGACTTTACTCTAGACTTGCTTCTTTTGTAATCAGGATAGAGAGTAATCCTAAAGTTATTGGGACCACCAAGGGCCATTGCGTATTTGTCAGTCCAACACGCTTCTAAGTTTTCTTGTAGTTTCTTATCAAAGTTTTCCTGAGCCTCTAATAGCCCCTCTGAACCCCAGATTGATGCGTACAAAAGGACATCACCGTCTATTAAACTAATCACCAGCCTTCTCCTTCACATTGATCACACTGCCATTCACTAACATCGTTTCCATGTCTACAAATGTACCAAGGGGTTTTTTGTGAGCATTCAGAACAACGAAGTTCAAGGCCATGTATACTAGTAGAACCGCAATTCGTACTAATGAGCTTTCCATGACCATACCTGCTAGTTTCAACCCACTGGTCTACTTTATTTTTACAACGCATAAAAACTCCTAAAAATTTGATCATAAGCGATCACTATTAAAGTGATACTTTTCATTTAGTTGTCTGTTTCAATCTCCCATAATTCTGTATTATGCTTTTTAGCATAGTTGTTCCAGTAAGTTGTTATGTCATTCCAGTTAACTAAAACTTCGGGGTCTCTGGTTATCCAGACAAAATCGTACTCTTCATCTTCGAACCTAAGTTCCATGTTAGAATCATCGTGAAGTTCTCCATAGCAGTCTACGCCGTTTACTTCAATTTCCAAGGGGCCACTCCTCATTTATGATTTCATTCATCAGTTGGTTCTCTTTTTCAAGAGCAACATTTCTTTCACGCAAAACAATAGCTTGTGTTCTCCAGTAAGCAATTTCCAAATTAAGGTCATCAACCTGAGTCTCAACATCAGGTATAACCATCAGCTTTTCTTTATACTCGTCCATCTGCTCTCCTATAGTTGAATCATCGTTTAAACAAGGTTCACAAAGTTCTGCTACTGCGGGTTCACCACAAAATTGACATTCATTTTCCAAAGGCTGCCCTACGCTCTAGTTTGTGATAGTTCTCTGTCATAATGTCGCTAAGTGTCCAGCCTCGCTGATGAGCCATAGCAGTGACATACCACAGCACATCGCCTAGTTCTTCCATAATGTCTTTTTCGGTCTCAGCTAAGGCGACCTCGTTGGCTTCTTCCACTAGGCCAACCTCTAGTACTGTATGGTTACGGTGCTCATCTGTAAAGAAATCCATTGCAAGGTGCTCATACAGTTCTTTCTTCATGTATTTGTCTCCGTGTTAAAGCTACGAGCTAGGTTTAGTTGGTTAATTCTTTCTACAAGGTGGTCTACTCTACGTTGCATGGTCTCCTTCACCTCATGAGGCTCTGTATCCATCAAGCAGTCTAAACCCCTACTGTAGCTATAAAGCTCTTTTTTAAGGTTGTTGAGCTGGTAGTCTATCTGCCTATTGTTTCCAAGCCTAGAATACGTACCCTCATCGCCACCAACACCCCACTCAACATCATCAACACACTCGTTACCTGCGTTGATACTTGCTGCAGCCATACGGTACGCATCTTCATAGCTAATCGGACCATCAAGAGTCTTATCAAGATACACACAATAGTCATAGCGGTTCATTTCTTCTACATAGACTTCAATATCTACAATGTATTTGTCTGCGGTTTCTTTAATCATTTTCACGATTCCTTGTATCTAAGACCCAACCGTTACGAGTGTGAACGGCAGTAAACATTTTAGTACCATGAAGTAACCATACAACAGGGTGGCCAAACTCGTTAATTTCTAAGTTACCGATTTCACGGTTTTTAAACTCAGTCCAGCCATACTCTTTCCCTTCATCCGAGTTAATAATTTTAACCTTTATTTTTGGCATAGTTTTCTCTCTTTATAAAGTAAGCCCCTTCAGAACTGTTCCAAGCTGCTAAGAGGTCTAAGAACTGATTTCTACTCATACAAACAAGATCATAGTTTTCTGATTGAGAGTCAAACTGTCTAACCCAAACGTCTCCATCCCGATCTATTAAAAGCTCTACATCTTCATGTAAACCCTCTTCATCAAGAGTTGTTACAATGCAGTCTTCTTCTTCCATTTCAACTGTAAACATTACTTGTGTCCTGTCATGTCAATTCCAAACTCTGCAACAGCTGCTGCATAGCCATCACCATACGCTTTCGCATCGGCTTCTTCTTGGCCTAGCTCCCAGCCATTCTCGTAACCAACATCGTAACCAGTTTCATAAGCTTCTTCTCCACCATGCTCAAGCCCTGAAACATAGCCGTCCTCAAACTGCTCTTCCATTTCAGTGGTGCTAGTCTCTTTCGAAAGACTTATCAGGGTTTCTTGAAGATTAAAGAACTCTTCCTTAATCCCGTCGTCAACAGGATACTCGTAAAACTTGATGTTATTGTAAAACTTATCAAACGACTTATTCATCAGTGTATCTAAACCTACAGTAATACTCATTTTTCTTCCTTCCAGATTCTATGATAAATGTTCTCAAGACCCTTTTTATCGGGATGTCTACGTACCCACATGCCAGAGTCTGCCATGAAGTTCTTTTCAAACCAGTTGTCTAACTTACGATAACCAGTCTTCACATCTAAATCTATCTCTAGTGCCAGAGTGTCAAAGTCTGCATCAGACATGATAGAGTGATCGTAGTATTCATAGGCGTAGGCAGCTACTGAAAGCCTTATCCTACGCCTACGCTCTTGCTCTCTAATGCTCAACAGTCCAAGCCTCTATCCAATAATACCAATTATTTTCCTTAGATCTTGAAAGTGCAGCAAACTCTGCGTCTTTTTTGTGTTTAAACAAAGCTCTACAACCAAAGTCACAAAGCAAGGCGTAAACAGTTTCGCTTTCATATTTGTGGGTCATTGTCTTCTGCCTCCTGATAGTTAGCCTTCACAGTCCGGATCGGTTGCACTCTCATATTCGAAGACTTTCGCATTTGATAGACAGTCCATCCATGCTTCCATTCAGGTTGTGCATAAATGTAGTCAATCTTGTCTTCCAAGTCTTTTAACCGCTTTTCTATGCTGCTCAATTAACTTCTCCTGTTTAAGCATAATGTCTCTCTGATCTTCGATATCTCGATATTGTTCTTTAACCATTTCTTTTTCTATTTCTAAAGAGTTAACAGGCTTAACAAGATCGTTGATCTTCATAAGGATCTCCTTTTTCGTCTATGAGTTTTACTGTAATTTTATGCCACATACCCTTGTAAAGATTTTCGGCTACTTTATTAGCATTTTCGTAAGTTTCTTCAAAACAACTAAAAGTACTACCCAGTGGTATTTCTAGTTCTCTCCCATCGACCGCTGTAACGTAAATATAGGCTTTAAAAATTTCCATGCTTCTAACCTTCTGTTGTAAAGTACTTTCCATTGTCACAGAAGTAAGTCCAAGCCTCAATCTGGGACGACTCTGCTCTGCTTACTTCTACGAGTTGGCCGAGTTTATCTTTATCACCATTTCGCCACTCCAGGTAGGCATGTAACCTATCAGGGTTACGGGGGTTAACTCCGTGTAGCTGCATAACGCACTCTTGGTGTTTTACAAAAGTACCTTCCATAAAGTAACGTTCATAGTCTTGTTTTTGCAGACAGTAAGAGTATTCTAGCTCATCCATCCAAGAGCCTATGCACAGTCGTACTGGTTTAATTTCTGTTAAAGCTTTTAACTCGTTAACTCGCTTCATAAACCTATACTGTACGTAAGGGTCAAAACCGTAGTCAATAGCAAAGATAGTAAACTCATTAGTGTACATCATAATAGTCCTTCCCAATTTTACAATCACCGCAAGTCATAATGTCAATGTTTAACTCTTTTGGTGCTTCCTCAAAAGCTTGCATTAGAATTTCTCTTGCTTGTTCTGCTTGTTCACTCTTGACTTCATAAGTTACTTCATCATGGTAAAAAAGAGTAATTGCAGCATCGATATTAGATACTTTTAGCTGCTCATGCGCCATAGCAACAGTATACTTCATTACTACCGCTTCAGCACCTTGGATAAGGTAGTTTAAAGCTTTATGTCGATCTTCTTTGCTTAGTATAATAGGTCTGCCATCAAGACCTTCAATCCATCCTTTCTCTTCTACATTTTTGTTAATGCTATCAATAAGGTAAGATAAAGCAGGTAATGCTTTTTTATATCTGTTCATTGCCTTTTTTGTTTCTTTAAGACTCTTTTCAATGTAACCACTTAATTTCTGAGCACCTGCACCATAGAGGTAAGCAAAGATAAACCGTTTAGCTTGTGGTCTAGTGCAGTCTAGAATATCTGCATTCATCTGATGAACGTCTCCGTTAAGAACCGTATCAGTAAATTTAGGATCTTCCATATAGTGAGCTAGTAAGCGTAACTGACAAGCAGCAGAGTCAGCAGAGACTAAGCTATAACCTTTTCTAGCAATAAACAAGCTTCTAAACTCTTTTCCTAGTGTAGCTTGCCCTGATGGTAAGTTAGCAATAATCTTATGTGTTTGTCTAAAAGTAGGTGTACCAATGTTAAACACATCGCCGTGAAGCCTATTGTTTTCATCAACGTGAGGAAACCAACCTTGAAGAATACTTCTACGAGACCTTAACGTATAGTACTCCATTAGTATTTTTCCTACACCTCCGAGTCTCTCCAAGCTAGAGTCTGAGAGCTTTGCGGAGGTTTTATAGAATTCTTTTCCGTTCTTTTTCCAATTCCACTCATCAGGTTTCCACCCGATCGAATAGAGGTAATCTTTAACCGTATCAGTATTACCGATATCACCAGCTTCAAACTCAATACGAGTATAATCACCCCAAACGGGTAGTGAAGACTTATTGCCCAAATCGTAGACGCGCTTAGGATCAAGGCCGAACCAACTATTAACGTGTTCAAAGTATTTTCCTGCTTTAGTGAACTTCGTTTGTTTACTCTCAGCATCTGGCCAAGGTCCGAGGGGGTATCCTTTTTCATCATAACTAATAACCCCTTTGGTTTTTAATTGCTCAATTTCTTTCTTAATCTTTCTAACGCTAGAGTCTTTAGCAACCACCCTAAGACCTAGTAGAGCGTTAATTTCTGACTCCATGTCTTGCATTTTAACCGTAAGTTCTTCTTGAAGACTTTTAGCAGCCTTTAAGTCAAACAACCAGCCATTAGCACACTGTTCAGACATAATAGCGTCTAGATCCATTTCGTTACGTAAAGCCCGTACAACGTTTTTGGCTTTGTCACTAGGGCGATCCATAAACCGCTTTAGTTCTTTGTACAGAGTTTTATATACTTTTGCAAGAAGCCTAACATCTTGCTGCATATAAACAAACATATCTTCATTAAAAGTCTCAAAGCCCCCTGTGTAATCACCTTTTTGATCCCCTAGATGCTCCCCCCACCGCTTTAGAGAATGACCAAACCCAAAACGGCGATAGTTCAATACTTGAGACATCACTTTAGTACATTGTACTTTAGCCTTTGGAGTCCATCCAAATAACTTAGTCAGGGCGGGTACATCGAAACCAAGAGCGTTGTGTGCTATGATTACATCTGCTTCGTCTAGTTTGTTTAGAAACTCTTTGTGTTGCTGCGGCTTAAACCAATACTCATCACCAGTGTCTAGGTCAATAGCACCAGCACAGTGGAAAGTAGTTAGTTTAGGCAACAAGTTATCAGTTTCAATATCAAAGACTAATTTCATGTTTACTCTCTATTTTTTCTATTTCTTAGTTGATGAAAATTACTTATATAAGCATTAGTCATCACCCAGGATCTCCCATATTACCCAAGCAGCAAACGCTATTGCTACTATTATTACTGTCCAAGCAAAACTATCAACCATTCTTTAAAAGCCTTTCTATCATAACTCTTGCATCACGAAGATGCTCGTAGGCTTTGTCTAATTTCTCACATTCATAAGCTCCTGTTTCGTGCAAATGCCCTTCGGCTAACTTAGCGTGATTTAAAGCTGCTTTTAAGTCTTCCAAAAATTCAGTCATAAAGTTTCCTCTCATGTTTATGCCGTAAGACGCGTCCACAAAATCAGGCCAGTGCTTCCTCATCTTCTTTGCTCCAATATTCTTCCATGTGTACATGCAAAACTAATCTTACACTACGCCCGTTAAAAATCAAAGTTCGATAAGTATCTATAGCTTTCTCTACTTCAGAAAACCCTGTATATTCTTCCCAGTAATGTGTGTCTCTGTCCCAAATTTCAACTACGTAGATATGCATCTTCTTCCTTTCGTTTAGCCCAAGCTTCTTCGAATCCTTCTTCGTGATAGCAGGTTTCATGGTTTCCCCACATACGTTTAAAGTAGCTATTATACATGGCCACTATATCTTCTTCTTTCCATTCCCTTGGAATTAAGTGTCCCTTAACAATCCAGAACATGCGATTAGATTCTTTTTTAAAGTCATCCATTAGAACTCTCTTCAATCTCCTTTGCTAATCGGCTTGCATACCACTCAATCTTTTTAGCATCTTGAAGTTTGTTGTCTTTCTTACCAAGACGCATCGAGTACTTGTAGATTTGCCCTAAGAGGTGCGCCTGTACACCAGTGTGACCTTCAAGTAGGTAGGCCATCAAGTCAATGTACTCCATACCGTCTGGGTGCTTAGACATAACCTCTGAGCTAAGCATTTTGTAGTGTTTAGGGTTGATAATTGCGTCTTGTTGGGCCTCAGTCATTTTGTCAAAGTTACCGTGAAAGTCAGTAGTCATAAGTTTCAAGTCTTCGTCAAAGTCTTCTTTAAACATGTCTTCAATTTCCCACTCAGGGTACAAAGGCTTATTACGTGGACCTTGGTATGGGATGTCAAGCTTAGCCAGATCTTCTAGGATATCGGGTGAGTTATCTGTTGGTTCGCCAAGGGTGCTGTTGTAGCTAGGTGTAATGTCAAAAGTTGTCATGTAGTGTTCCTTTGCGATACGCTGTTCAATACGGTTATTTACGGATTCTTGGTAGAGTAGATAGGCAGAATGAACCCCTATCTGTTCTTCATTTGATAAGTCGAAAGCAATGTTTTCAGGTGTTCTTACTCGAATCTTATTACAAAACTTAACGTTACTAGGCGTGTAGTTAAAAGACCAATCATCCAAAGCTTCTTGCCAGTCAGTAGTTGCTAGGCTAGTTACCCAACCCCAACCATCATTGTCTTTATACATCACTTCATATTTCATCCGATACCCTTTAGAAGTTGGACGTGTGATTTAAGGTCAGCCATGTTATTAAAGCCTAAATTTTGTGCGGCTAGTTGTTGCGCTTCGTAACGCTCCCGACCAGCATCATACTCAAGAATTGCTGCACTTTCTTCAAATTTTTCGTCTAACTTTTCCCAGTCCTCTCTTATAAAGGACTCTTTTTCAAAAAAGCTAGCGGCTTCTTGTTGATAACGGTCAGCAATCTTTTTAAAATCTAGCGACATGTTAACCTCCTTTTTTAGTGTTCCAATTAAACTTGTCTTTACCATTAGAGTTGTCTTCAGGCCGTAATCGTTTTTCTAATTCTTTTGCCTCTTCCATACTTAAGTTTTCAGCAATTATTACTATCTTAACTTCGTGCCAGTAACGGCGCACAAAATTGTTAACACGCCGAGGCTTTCTAGTAGACTCTACCGAGAAACACTCCCGATCCTCAATACGATAACGCATCTTAAGGCCATTTACTTTAAGTTTAGTCCGACCAACATAACCTTGAGTCCAGCCTTTATGTTTTCCAGGGACATGCATCCAGTATAAGTTTTGAGTACCATCAGTGTTGCAGTCTTTATACGCCTTAGTCATACAAGTAGTCATCATAGATTTATACCTCTGTATAGATGTGGGGGGAAGAATTAAAGCCTTTGTAAAGAAAGACAGATTTAGAATTAAAGATAGGTTTTTCATTATCCTTAGAAACAAACGTTTCATACTTATAAGGGTTATAAGTTACTTCATTAGATAAGTTAGTGTGAGAGATATCACTATAGTTAGTAAGAGTCCCACGAACAAATGCATGAACGTTCTTTTGGCCCGTATCAATCACCTTTTTACGACCCGCAGGTTGGACAGCAAAAGTAACATCTGTTAGTGCGACATAACGGCGGTGGTACAGCACTTTACCCTTATGCCTAACACTAAACACGTTCTTGTGTAAGTTATAGTACACTTCTACTTTTATGCCGAGGGCAACTTCAATTCTCATCAAACTCTCCCCACTCGTTTCTGATGTCATACTCATCATCGTTCCAGTTAAGGTCATCAACGTGGATGTCTTCCCACTCTATTTCTTCGTCTATTTCTTCTTCTTCTTTTACTGCACCTTCCAAAGCTTCTATCTGAACAAGTGTTTCTTGGAAGACCTTAACGTCAAACCCTTTGGCTTGGTGATGTTCCGCATACTCCATAGCCTGTGAGAAAGACTCGACAGACTCGTAAGTGTGTGCTGAAACAGTTTTCTTCCAATCTTCGTGGTAGTAGTAGCTCTTAACGGTGTAGGTAGTGTCAGTTGGTGTCATGTTATTCTTCCTCTATTTCATTCATATCAGAGTCGAAAACAAGTATTTCGGAATCAATCAAGTTATCAGTATCAGGTGCTAACCATTCAAAGTTATTATCCACATAGTCTTTAGCTTCGCGAGGGCTTCCAGAAGGAATATGAACCATGTATTCATACTCTGTCCTAACCCTAACATACATTATCATCCTAGTGCCTCCTCAAAAACTGTTAACTTGTAGATTTCTGTTTCAAATCCATCGTCTCTAAACTTCTGTGCTGCGTCTTGAGCCCAATCGAGGTCTATATAAGTCATGGTTTGGTCTTCATAGTAGTTCTCATTAGTAGCACGAACTTCAAACATTTCTTCCCGAAAGTCAGCCATTAGTAGTACTCCTCTACTGCTTCTAGTACATCATTTAGTTGAAAGTGTTTTTCCGTAGCCATTGCTTCATAGAAAGGGTGTACAAAGTCGTCCTTGTCAGCCCACAAAATAATGATTTTATTTTTAGTGTGAGCAAACATTAACTCCATAGAAGTGCCAGTACCTCTACCAGACCCTCTACGCACATCAGCAACCACAATGCGGCTATTGGCAATGTCTTGCATGTCTTGCTTAAAGATACGTTTACAGATGTTTGTAGTCTTTGTAATATCTTGGATATTCTCCTCTAGTTGATCATGGAAGCTAATGCGCCTTGTCGGATCTAAGCATTGAATACCAGACTGCTCTAGCTCAAACCTCATGTACTCACGCCAACTTTTCATCCAATGTTCAGAACAATCTTCCATTGGTCCTGCTAGGTATACAGATTCTTTTGTCATAGATACTCTCCGTTTGCGTAAAAAAGGAGAATCCTTTGTAGGATCCTCCGTTGTTGTTTCTAGAACATGATTTCGTCATCAATTTCTTCAGAAAGGTCTTGATTGTCACCTACAGTAACAACTTTAGTCTCAACCATTTCAAAGTCATCTTCGCGTGGCTTTGGGCTGTACTCATGGAGAGTAGTAATTTGTAGTGCCATAAGCATTGTAGCAATGCCTTTCTTACCGCCTACATCATAAGGATACTGATAAATACGAGCATTAGCAATAGAACCATTGCCAATCTTATCAACATCTACTTCTGTAAGATCACCTTTAACTACTTGTACAGGGTTTTGATCAGCCCCGTCACGCTTCTTGCTTTTCTTCTTAAGTGTGGCTTTGTAAAATACACCACTAGCATCATCGTCAGTCTTAACGTTGATGTTCATGTCTTTCCATTCTTTAGCTTGCTTTTTGTCCCGTGTACGAATTTGAGTTTCCCACGTAGGATTTTCCTTATCAAAGCGGTCGTTGGGACGCGCAGGGTTAAGTTTGCAGAAAAAGATTTCAACATTTTTAAGAATTGCCATTTGGTAGTTTCCTTTTGGATTTTTACATTTGTTTTAGTTTCGGTGATAGTAATTATAATCATTAGCGATCTCTATTTTAGCTAACTATATCAACCAGTTGGTCAATGTTATCTTCGTATAGTTCTACGTAGTCTTCGTCTGCCATTGCACCAAAACCGTCCTCAAACACATCAGTAACAGTTGCTACTACTTCTGGCATGTCCTCGAAGGCGGCAATACGAACGCGTGAACCGAATTTAAGCAAAGGCAAAATCTGACTTGAGGACTTGTGAGACATCGAGGTCTCCTTTCTTTGGGATTAAATCTAAAGAGTCCATCTGATCAAGGATGTACTCTAAGGGGTTTAAGTCATAGAGTTCTACAAACTTTTCTCTGACATGAACAAACAAGTGTTCCATGTGACCTGCTGTACAACCGAAAGAATCGTGTACTACCGTAACAGGATAGTTTGCATCGTGGACTGTCATAGCCAAGTGTACTGCGTCTAAGCTATGAACAATATTCGGAGCCGCGCCTGATTTTTGTTTACTATAATCAAGACTAGACTCTTCCCAGACTTGAATCTGGATTTGTAACTCTTCGTCACCGTACCTAAGCCTGACTCGTTTTGCAGCAGCTTTTCTATACTTGTGAACAAACGGAAAGTTAGTAACAGGTGTGTAGTAGGCTATTGGAATGTTCTTTTCATTCTCTCTCTCTGCTAGTTGTTTAAACATTTTTAAAAGCTTGGCTGGTCCTTTTAACTCAGCATAACAGGTGTCGTAGACTAAGTGGCCTAGTTTAACACCCCACGCTTCTTCTTTGTCTCTTAAGTACTCATTAATACCTCTTGTATCTTCATTAACTTGCTCACCCATACCGAACTTAGTACCGCCGTAGCCTAGAGTCATAACGTTACGTTTAACAGACTTTCTTTGTATTTTCTTATCTTGGATTGCATTCCAGAAGATAGGCCAAAGTTTTCTGCTTAAGTCGTAGTTATGGTTTTTAAACTCTCGTAAAGCTTGATAAGCTAGCTTGTTCTTTTCAGTTCCTTGGGGCCACTTTTCTGCTTCTCGTTTTAACAGAATTATCTCCTCATAGAGTTTTTGAAACTCACTATATCCCTCTTGGCCCAGATCATTAGAAAGATCAGAGATAATCTCCCACACTTTATCAGCGATAAACATATAGACGTCACCAGGAATTTCAGAGGGTACCAAGTTAACAAGAGGGGCAACTTCAGAATCTTTAGACATTGCTGCAAGGTGTTGTACTCCGTTATTTGATCCATCGATATACACAGGTAAACACGATGGAAAGGTTTCTTGCTCGTTACCGTCTCCACACCAGTTGCTTAACATTGACAGCTCATGGCAACAAGCCAGAAAGCACCAAGGCTTTTCTGCTTCCATCCACTTATCATATCTAGCAAAGTTTTGAACGTAGCTCATTATGTCGTCAAAGTTATCTCTAGTCCACAAGGCCCGTTCATCGAGAGAAACTTTATCATTTCCCCACATGTTAGCCGTATG
>Ga0307984_1000927_pt1 | contig 12429 bp, 6 predicted proteins | sample EllFjometageno78_FD_203169 | JGI IMG/M metagenome (GOLD analysis project Ga0307984, IMG submission 203169) | Marine microbial communities from Ellis Fjord, Antarctic Ocean - #78 | ecosystem: Environmental > Aquatic > Marine > Unclassified | place: Southern Ocean | collected 2014-10-09 | reverse complement strand
GCCCAGAAGTTCACACGAACGTTAGGCATGGGCTGACAATTATCAACGCCCACAACACGCATACGTTGAATGACACGTATCCCAGGTCTCCCTTCAGTAATGTCTTGCCTGAAGAAAAAAATGTTGTCCGACAAATCGAGCGGAAATGGACCTGCTGTCTCAGAGGGCACCAATGTGCATCCACCTTTACCACCTGCCGGTTTGTTTGACAATTGTGATGCAACTGCAACAATAGGGGCTGAAACGATTGCTCCACTGGCTAAACCTAAAGAACGAAGGAATGATTTTCTTTTCATTCTACTAAGGTAATCAACTATATTTTATTTTGCAGAAAAACAGAAAAACAGAAAAATATATAGAGGTAAAAATTACAAGCTGTACTTATCTCATCATTTGGCCTTACCTACTAAAATCTTTAGTGATATATTTACAATTTGTTTTATACATAGACCATTTGTAATAGATGATGAATACACTTCGGCACTGGCTTTTAACGGGTTTCATTTTATCTATACCTACGCTATGCCTATGTCAATTAGTCGTTTCTGAAGTATCTCCTTTTAGTGGTTTTAATGATGTGTTGGGAGATAATTATGACTGGATAGAGTTATATAATTCAAGCACAGATACTGTTCTCTTATCAGATTATCAGATATCTGATGACACGGATAATTGGGGAAAATGGATTTTTCCCAATTATCATTTACCGCCTGACTCGACAATGTTATTATTAGCCTCAGGTAAGGATAAACGATATGTAGTTGATCATTGGGAGCAGATTTTAGGTGATGGCTCTTTATGTAGATACATAACCCCAAATTCACAGGTTGATGATGATTGGCTTTCACTAGACTTTGATGATGCTTCTTGGCAGATGGGACCTTTATCTATTGGCTATGGTGACAATGATGATAATACGGTTACATCAAATGTAACTTCCGTTTTTATTAGAAGACAGTTTGAAATTGATTCATTTGAGAATGTCAAATACTTGGCCTTTCATATAGATTACGATGATGGTTTCATCGCCTATATTAATGGGGTTGAAATTGCCAGATCCCCAAATATGTCTAATGTTATCGGGAACTACAATGACCTAGCAGAAATTGACAATGAAGCAGTTATATACTCAGGAGGGGAACCAGGGGCATATCTTTTTAACCATGAATTTCTAACTCAAAACCTGTTTGAGGGAAATAACATTCTGTCTATTCAAGTTCATAATTCGTCCGCTAATTCTTCTGATTTAACTGCTAGGCCCTTTCTACATATAGGAGTTATTGACGAGCTTAGTCTTGGAAATAATGATCCTTCAAATTGGTGGACTATACCTACAACGTATTTCCATACTAATTTTAGATTAAGTACTGGAGAGCCTCTTATCTTAAGTAAGATCAACAACTCTCTCATAGATGTGATATCATTAAACGAAAACTTAAGAGACGAATTAAGCATGGGTTATAGTCCATTCAATTATAATTCTATTTGCTATTATGACAATCCTACGCCAGGTTTTAGTAATGAAAGTAGCTGGTGTTATAGTGGTATCGAGAACGAGCCAGTTTTCACAATTCCTTCAGGCTGGTATGATGAAGACATTGATGTTAGTCTACAAACGAGCAACCCCGATGCCATTATCAAGTTTACTCAAAATGGAGATGAACCAGAAAATGACGACGAAGAATATTCCTCCCCGATTTCATTGTATGAGACGTCTATCATAAGCGCTAAGTCTTTCAGTACTAACAATAATCTCCCCAGCTCAACTTCAGATGCGATATATCTAATAAATGAGCAACAATCAGGTATGAATGTGTTTTCAGTGATGACTGATTCTTTGAATTTGTGGGATTGGGAAACCGGGATCTATGTTCTAGGTGAAAATGCTTCTTCTGATTATCCATATTTTGGAAGTAATTTTTGGCAGCCCTGGTCAAAAAAATCAAGGTTAAAATATTTCAATTCTGATGGTATACTTAAGTCTGAAGAGATAATTGACTTGGAGATACATGGAGGATGGTCTAGAGCTGAGCCTCAAAAATCTTTTAGATTAGATTTTAAAAATGAATATTCCGGGCTATTTGAGCATCCTATAATGAGGAATAAACCTGAGATTTCGAGATTTAATAATTTAAATCTCAGGAATGGAGGGCAGCATGTTTGGAGTGATAAATTACAAGATGCCATCATTTCAAATGTTGCAAGAGGGACGAATATTTCATATTCATCATGGGAGCCAGCTATTTTGTATTTGAATGGTGATTTTTGGGGGATTTATGGCGTTCGCGAAAAGATTGACGAGCATTATGTGGAAAATAATTTTGCAGTCCCTTCTGAATCAATCGATTTAATGAACACATTCGAAGTGCTTAATGGAGAAGGCTTTAGCTTTAGTTCCGATGCGGAACAAATTCTCAATTTAGATCCTGAAAGTGACGGATTTGTCAGCGCATTCGGCTCTGTTTTTGACTTAGACTCATATATAGATTATTTCGTGTTCGAAACATTCACCCAGAACTCAGATTGGATTGGTATTTTTTGGAACGCGAATAACATGAAGCTTTTCCGTAGTGATCAATTGGACGGAAAATGGAGGTATGCCATGTATGATATGGATGCTTCATATGGTTACTTTGGTGCTGGACTTGCGGATAATTATATTGAGTATGCTAGAAATCCGGGCTTCCCAAATGATCACAGTATGATTTTCGATCACGTTTTGGAAAACGATGAATTCAAATGTTTGTTTGTGAATAGATATGCGGACTTGCTTAACACAAATTTCAGGCAGGACTACTTCAATAATGTAGTTGACTCCTTGTACTCTTTGTTATCTGCGACCATGCCTTTAAATATTCAAAGATGGGGTCAGGTAGGTTCTTATAATGATTGGCTTTCTTCTGTTCAGTCGATTAAGTATCACAATTATAACAGATTGAATCCTGCTAGAAATAACGTTGTTAATTCGTTTGGTTTGCCTGGAACTGTTGATTTGATTCTTGACGTATTCCCAAATGGTGCAGGTCAAGTGAAGATATCTACGATAGTTCCTGAGACCTTTCCATGGACTGGAGAGTATTTCAAGGGCTGTCCAGTACAAATAGAAGCGTTGCCAAATGAAGGCTTTGGGTTTGTAGAGTGGCAAAATAACACGCACATTAATGAAGGAGATATGGTGGCTAACTCTCAAACAGTAAATGTAGAATTACTTGATGATGATGCGTTTATAGCGATCTTCCAACCCTGTCTAAGCTCCATTTCTGTTTCAATTCAAAACATTGGTGACCTCTTGATTCCAGTCTTAAATGATTCATATATCGTAACCAGTTATGCGTGGTTTTTAGATGGGGTGCTCATAGGAAATGGGCCTTTTTATACGCCTCTGTCACCAGGTGAATATTACCTTTTAATTGAAATTAATGGTTGCCAATTCCAATCAGACATTTTGAATTATGATGCAAATGGAATTGACAATTTAAATAGCATTCAAATCTCAATCAGCCCTAATCCAGCTTCAGACTATATCGTCGTTAAGAAGCATTCAGATGTGGGTTTATCGCTTTCGATTACAGATATTCATGGACGTGAAACACATATTACGAATCAGCCTCTAAACGATATAGACAATAGATTCGACATCAGTAATTTGAGCCGTGGAATGTATGAGGTTATTCTTGAATCAGATAATAGACAATTCAGTTATCAGAGATTCATTAAAGACTAATGTAGTTACTGAAAAACCCTAACGTAATCAATGGCCATATATACCGGGAACAATGTTGACTCATCTGGATATCCAGGCCAATTGCCCCCAACAGCTACATTTAAAATAAAGAAGAAGTCTTCGTTAAATGGATATGCTTGACCATTCATCTGTGAAGAATTGATGGTGAAAAATTCAACATCATCGAGTAGCCAAGTGATCTGGTTCTCTTGCCAATCTATTGAGAACACATGATACTCATCTGCAAATGTATCTGGAAAAGGCAGTGATATACCATTCCCATTTTGTTGATGAACGGAGTTGTTTGCACCCCAATGTGTGGTGCCATGAACCCTTCTCGGATTTGCTCCTACAAGCTCCGCAATGTCAATTTCTCCACACGCAGGCCATCCTACGTTTTCAAAGTTTGAACCTAACATCCAAATCGCAGGCCATAAGCCTTGACCTATAGGCAGTATCGCACGCACGTCTATACGACCATAGGTGAAGTTCTGTAAACCCTGTGATTTAAGTCTAGCCGATGTATACTGTCCATTAGATATTTCTCTAGCAACGATAAATAGATTGTCATTTTGCAAATACGAGTTGTCTGCAGTTTGGACATAGTTCTGTGATTCATTGTTTCCCCATCCTGAGTTCCCAGTTCCTAGGTCATAAGTCCAATTAGAAGTGTTTATAGCCGTTCCTTCAAACTCGTCAGACCACACTAATTCCATCCCATCATATGAATCTGCTGACGTATAACCTTCATTCGTCATTTCTACTTCGGAGTCATCATTTTTTATTGTACCTGTAGCCTCTTGAACATTGTTTTTAAGGTAGCCCTGCGTTGGATTAGTCAGTACGACCTTAAACTGCTCGTCACTTTCAAGATATGCGTCAACAACGATTTCGACAGAGATAATCTTCTCAATTTCACCCGGGCTAAACATGACAGTCCCATTACTTGAGATATAATCTTCTCCCTCAAGGGCAGAGATATCCTCAGTATAATAGTCTACGGTAACGACCTCCGTATTTGGCGCGTCTAGCTTAATTGTGAAATCGAAAACACTGTTGCTTTCATTTTCGTACGCACTTCTGTCATTCAGGAATTTAATTTCTGAATTAAATGGCTCAGTTCCGGAATCCCCACAACTCTCACAACCAGTGAAGAGAAGTAACGTAGCTATATATAAAGTAATATTTCTCATATATTTATTCCAGACAATTATTTATTGAGCTACAAAAATATAGGTAAAGAATCCGTCTCCTTGTGTACAATCGCCATTGCGTTGTGTTGAATGTAAAACCAGTCTTGTCTCCGTAAGCTCTACAATATCATATGCGGGACCAGAATCCCATGTGCCAATAAACCAACAAAATTCATCTACAGTTGGGATTATAATTTGATTTTCGCCGCTTGTTCCAGTTCCTTCAGAGAACAGAAATGTGAGTTCTGGAACGACCAATTCATTGACGACATACCCTTCAAAAGGATTCACAGTCCCTCCATTGTTGTTGTAAATATATCCACCATCAAATGTAAATTGATAAGAGTCATCATATTGTTCATCAACCAATCCTCCTTGAGGTGAGCTATACCATGACGTAGAGTATGGGTCTGGTCCTACTGCAATGGCTGCAATTTCTGATGAAAAGATCCATGTTTTTTGAGTATCACAACCAGTAAGCAGTTCCAGATTGCCCTCACAGGGTAATTCTAAAGTCTGTGAAATAGAGATGATTTGAGAAGATTGTGACATCCCCCCCGCGTTGTGTACCGTATACGTTACTACATATTCACCTGCTTGGGGATAAAATGCAGTGTCCGATTCCAGTAAAGAAGTAAGCCCATTTCCAAATTCCCAAAGATGAAGAAATGAATCCTCGGAAGATAATCCGCTAAATACGACTCTGTTAGAATCATTTTCAAGATAACTCCATGAAAATGTTGCACTTGGTCCCTCAGGCAATTCTATCCCATCTTCTTCAGAAGGTGTGCAAGCATAAATGAATACAATGGCAGAAAAAACAATAGCTAGGTTAAACTTATTCATTTTAGTATCCTGGATTTTGAATTAATAATCCTCCTGACAGAGATATCTCAGCCAAAGGAATAGGGAATAACTCATGAGTCCCTGCCACAAAGCCTTCCTCCCCAAGAATTTGCTGACCTCGATTTTGACGGACAATATCGAAGAAGCGATGCCCCTCTAGCCCTAATTCTACGCGACGTTCATGATATATCGCTTCTAGAAGATAAGGTCCTCCTGCGGAAACATCTGGTAGAATCGAAAGATCACCACCTCTTGCCCTAGATCTGACCTCATTAATCATTTCAAGGGCAATTCCAGTTGCACCTGTATGATATGCAGCCTCAGCCCTAAGAAGCAAAATATCAGCGTATCTAATGACTCTATCGTTTGCTAATCCATTGGGATTTGGATCTCCTAGAGCATCTGATTCTTCTGCAGCAGTGTTAAAATATTTTTTACAATAGTATAAGTGTGGCATTCCTGTAGCTTCGAGTGTGAAAGGACCACGATCACCCATTAAATCTCCAACTTGAAATATAGATGCATTAAGTCTGGGGTCCGAATTTTCAAATTCATCAACGAAATTTTGTGTTGGGATGTTAAATCCATATCCACCAAATTGACCTCTTGCTCTTTGAAATACATTTGTAAAAGTACCCTCTAATTGATTGCCCCAATTACCACCGGAACCATTCATATATTGAATCTCCCAAATAGATCCTGAACCATTTTCGCCTAAAGTGGTAAAAATGTTAGCGTAATTCAGATCTAAGAAATATTCGCCTGAATTGTATATATCATCAGCTACAGCCATTGCATCATCCCATTTCTCCTGATATACATATGACTTTAATAGCAGACTTGCGGCTGCGCCCCAATTTGCTCTTCCTGTTTCGCTTAATGGCCTCTCGCTTCTTCTGGGTAAAGCTAACATTGCTTGAGATAAGTCATCTTCAATGAATGACCAAGTTTGTTCTGCTGTAGATTTTGCTTGTTGATATTCACTAGGAGCGAGTAACTGATCAATCAGTGGTACTCCACCAAACATGGTTGTAAGGTTAAAATACCAATAAGCCCTGATAAATCTAATCTCACCCAGTAACATATCCTTGGTATCACTATCCATATCAATTCCTGGTATGTTCTCAAGTGCAATGTTGCAGTAAGCAATACCTTTATAAGCCGTTTGCCACTCTCCTAAAACCAGTTTACTATCACTTGTACCTTGGAATAATTCAAATTTTAATAAATCTGGCTCGTCTCCATCACTAGAACCTCCTTTATCAGTGTCATCTGAAACAACATCTCCAAAGTACCATCTAAAATGAGGAGATAAACCACCTAAGCCTTGAAGGGGAGATACTTCTTGTTGGAGATTGTTATAGCAGGCGATGGTTGCAGATATTGCATCATCTTCATTTTGATAAAAGTTGGCTTCTGTAGATCCTACTAATGGATTAATTTCAAGGAAGTCCTTTTTGCAAGAAACCAAAGAGATTATAAGGGCAAAAATTATGCTATTATATGTAATTATTTGTTTCATGTTGCGCAATTAAAATGAGACGTTTAATCCACCCATAAATATTCGTGGGGAAGGGTAGAATCCTCTGTCTATGGCTATCTCCAATGTTCCCCTGGAACCTATCTCAGGATCCAATCCGGAATAGTTAGTAAAGGTTAATAGGTTCTGAGCTGAGACGTAAATTCGCACACTTGAGGCTCCTATCTGCTTAGAGGATTTATTATTTAAAGTGTACCCTATCTGGAGATTTTTAATCCTGAAATAAGATCCATCTTCAACAAATCGGTCAGACACTCTATTGTTTTGGTTAGGGTCTGAATGAGATATCCTAGGATACTCATTCGTAGATCCTTCACCAGTCCATCTCTCTAACGCTGATATTGGAAGATTCGTCGTGTTTAAGTCATATCTAAAAATACCATTGTATATATCGTTTCCTTGAGAGCCTTGAAGAAAAATACTTAAATCGAAAGATTTATATTTCACTTCACAATTCATAGCATATGTGAAGTCTGGATGAGGATTCCCGATCATCACTTTATCCTCACCATCAATTATTCCATCTGCATTTTGATCTACAAAAATAACATCTCCCGCTTGCGCATTAGGTAAAGAAGTGTTTGCTTCAGCTTCTTCATTGGTTTGGAAAATACCTCCCGTCTCATATCCATAGAAATATGCAATAGGCAGCCCAATTTCAGTGTATGAAACAAAATCACCTGCTCCAAACACATTTCCACTTGAAATAGGCTGTCCACCCTCTCCCAATCCAGTGACTTCGTTTTTAATGAAAGAAATATTTCCTCCGAGACTATAATTAATAGGATTGTCGTAATTTTTGTAACTAGCCTCAAGCTCTATACCTGAGTTTTTTGCGGATGCTACATTCGTCGCAGATGGGTTAAATCCAACTACTCCCGGTACAGGCACAACAGCTAACATATCGTTTGTGTTTTTAACAAAATAATCACAAACCATATTTAGCTTTCCTTTAAAAAGATCAATATCTACTCCAACATTGGTCTGTTCTACTGTTTCCCATTTCAAATCGGGATTGGAAGTATTAATTGGGCCTGCTCCGTTGACAATTTGCTGATCTGTTCCGAAAGTATAGTTCAGACCATTATAAATAATAGAAGTGTAATCAAAGTTTCCAATACCATCAGCATTACCATTTCTCCCCCAACTACCTCTTAGTTTGACAAATTCAATCCAATCTTTTTCAATAACCCATGGCAACTCAGTTAAGTTAAATGCCGCAGAAAAAGATGGAAAGACACCGTATCTATTGTTTTTCCCAAATTTTGATGACCCATCTCTCCTCACAGTACCTGAGAATGACCACTGATTACCTATTTCGTAATTTGTTCTTATAAACGTTGATAAGAAAGAAGACTGACTTATCCCACCACTAGATTGAGGTGCTTGTTCTGCAGAATTAATGCTGTTATTTAAAAATGCTTGGTCTGGATCATTCGTAGCTAGGCTATCTCTAACTCCGACAAGATTTGAGTATTCGTTATATAAGGCAGAATACCCAGCTATAATATCTAGTTTATTCCCATTGTTCAGTTCTTGATCATAGGATACAAGATTTTCCCATTGCCAATTTGTGTATTTATTTTCAGCTTGAATGAGTACATTAGTCTCTCTCCATTCATATGCTGGTCTATTTGGATCATTAGAGCCAATCCCAAGATCAAATGTTGGCATAAATATCTTTTGAGACCCAAGCGATAAATCAGTTGAGAAAGTTGATTTGTAGGAGAGATTATGAAGAATATCATATTCTGCGAAAGCACTTCCAACAAATCTATTCGTAATCCAATTGTCAAATGTATTGGCAATTTGATTTGCAGGATTTGCAATATCTGAGTCAATGAAATTCGAGTATGAAAAAGTCCCATCTGGGCGAGTCGCAGGGGTGACAGGATCCATATTCAAGGCTCTTACAACAGGAGTTGCGAATTCATTATTTTCACCCAAAGCATTGCGGCTAAGATTTGTAAAATTAATATTCTGTCCCATTCTCAGTCGGTCAGAACCTTCTTGAGTGGAGGATATTCGAAAGGTATATCTTTCAAACTGACTTTTTTCTCCACCAATTATCCCATCCTGAACAAAATAACTACCCCCCACCGCGGTTGAACTTGATTCCGTACCACTAGTAAAATTAAAGGCATGGTTCATAATAGGAGCCCTTTCAAAAATTTCCTTTTGCCAATGTGTGCCTTCACCTAAGTCTTCTGGAGACAGCAAATCAGAATATGGTGCATAGCCTGCAGCGGATCTGCTTTCGTTCATCAAGATTGCATACTCTTCAGCATTTAGCAAAGACATATATTTAGACGGCTCCTGCATTCCATAATAAGTGTCGTATTTAATTTGAGGCTTCTGATTTTTCCTGCCTTTTTTTGTAGTCACTAGAATCACGCCATTACCTCCTCTAGCACCATATATAGCTGCAGATGCAGCATCTTTTAAAACAGTTATAGATTCAATATCTGAAGCATTTAAATAATCTATTCCAAAACTAGGAATACCATCGACTACAAATAATGGCTCAGAATTGTTAAGAGAACCAGTACCACGTATTCTAATCGATTGAGTACTACCGGGCTGTCCAGAATTTTGTGATACTTGTACTCCAGAAGTTCTACCTTGAAGTGCTTGTTCAGTCCTTAATACAGGAAGGGAAGTGATTTCTTTTGTGCCTATCGTTGCTACTGCACCAGAAATTTTACTTCTTTCTTGATTACCATATCCCATAACAACAGCTTCTTCTAGTCCAGCAACATCTAGTTTAAGTTCTATATTAATTACCTTAACTTCTGTCGTTGATTCTATCGTAATCTCCTGTTTAATATATCCAATAGATGTGAATAGGAGAACTGGTGATGTTGAAGAAGTTGTAATTGAATAATTACCATTGGTATCTGTGAAAACACCATTGTATGTGTTTTTCTCTAAAACAGTTACTCCGGGCAGGCTTTCTCCACTAATTAAATCTTTTACTACTCCTGAAATTTTGATATTTTGTCCAATAATCTGGGATGAAAAACAGAATAAGAAAAAGGCAATAAATATTTTATTAATCATTTTTAAGAAGTCATTTAGACTTGATAAGTCTAATAGAATTAGATTGTATCTCTGTAATTACAGTTAGTATATATAATCCAGAATCGTAAGAACTCAGATCAAGAACTTCCTGTTCAGCAGATCCGCTTATCTCTTTTCTTAGGATTGTCTTTCCAGCGATATCATTTATGAGTAACACTTTATTTAACTGATTATTTCCATTGAACTTTAATGTAGTAAAGTCATTTGTTACAGTAGGATAAATGGTAAAAAGTGGTCCGTGATTCTCCTCAATTAGATTTTCGATCTCACATCCTTCACAAGAATTAAAGCATACTGTTCCGACTTCAAGTTCCGACGCATCCGTATCTACTTCGATGACTCTATTTGAAAAACCATCTGTCGTTAAAGTACACAGAGCATCTTCGGCAGGGTCCAGACTCTCCGTACCATCCCATCCTCCGTTATTGAACTTGTATTCGTGTACCCCTGCCGCGAGATCAATCGTCACGTCGTAGACACTGTCTCCATCATCGTCAATCATTTCAACGGATGCTCCATTCCACCCGTCAATGCTTGGTCCTGTAATGTAAATAGCTCCAAGTATAAATTCTTGACTCATATCCACACTAAACGTTACCGCGACATCGTCTTGCACGGGATCCGTATCACAAGCATCACAAGCGTTAAAGCAAACAACATCAAGGATTAAGTCATCTCCAGAAGTTACTCCTAATACTCGGTTCACATATGTAAGTTCACCATCTATAGTTGTAATTGTACAGGCTCCATCTTCTTCGGTTTCTAGAGATTCACTTCCATCCCATCCTCCATTGTTGAATTTATATTCTTGAGTCCCTAGACTTAATTCTGTTGTGTAGGTGTATATGCCGTCACCATCTGAATCATCCATGATTTCACATGTGCCACACCAATCATCGATGCTTTGTCCCGTTATGTATATTGGTCCAGCGATCGTTTCTTGTGACATATCAACTTGAAATGTTACGCTCGCAGAATTGACACATTCTCCGGCAGTATAAGATGTTACTCCACCTTCATTAACAGCAAAACACGCGTTCGTATATGTGACACCATTACAACCACATACGTAATCTATGACTGTTGGACATACAACCTCAGGATTTATCAATGACTCATCAATACATGCGACAGTAGCACTGCTGTTAAGCGTCACATTAGTCAATGTGACTGGAGAATCAAGAGTTGTTACATACAGTAGGAATGAACTAAATGTATTGTCTCCTTGAGAAGGGATAGCTACTGTATAAGAAGTTTCAACTGTTCCACTCACGGTGACCGCCACCGTGTTAAAACTTGGTTCTGTATCTGGGTATGGATTATACTCAAACCTAAAATACACATCCGCGTCTGTTCCAGCAGTTGCACCTGTAAACGTTATTTCTCCATCATCTGAGAAGCTTAACGGATAAAGGCTTACATCTTCATTGGCAAAACCTGCCCATTCCTCAGAACCTGTTGGATTTAAATATGTGTTTCCATCAATCGATGTGCCACCAAAAACACCTGTGAATACAACATTTGTATTCGTTGTTTGAGAAAAAGCGGTCAACTGTATAAAGAAAAGAGAGAGAGATAAAAGATATTTCATGACGATTTAAATTAGTTATAAGAACACACAAAATAAGGTCAAAAGTATTGTCATATAATAAGTTAGACGATATTTTTTCAGTTGACTACATCCTGAATAATCAATGACTTTACAGCAAATATAGTTGAACACGAATCTAATATTGTCATTTCACAATAGTTTATTGTAAAATGTACAATAAGTCTTTGGTTCAAGTCTTCAATTCGTATATATCGAAATCGATCTTGTTATTTGATGAGATCAAATGTTTTTGAAATTGTGTTAACTCTCATTTTAAAACTCCCGGCTTCAATGATGTAGGAATTGTCTATTCCGATAAAACCCAAATCCTTAAGTGGTATTCTCATGGCAACATCTAAGGTCTCATTTGGTCCAATGTTAATCTTCTTATAGTGTCTTAACCTTTCAACTGATGGCGTTATTGATGCAACAAGATCTGAGATATAAACTTGAA
>Ga0307984_1000926_pt1 | contig 12432 bp, 6 predicted proteins | sample EllFjometageno78_FD_203169 | JGI IMG/M metagenome (GOLD analysis project Ga0307984, IMG submission 203169) | Marine microbial communities from Ellis Fjord, Antarctic Ocean - #78 | ecosystem: Environmental > Aquatic > Marine > Unclassified | place: Southern Ocean | collected 2014-10-09 | reverse complement strand
ATTCCAAGTCTCCATAATCTTTGCATCAATATTCCTTTTGTTAGTAGCCACCTGCTCTGAGGTGTTACTAGAAGTCCAAGTACCTGTTGCTTTCTTGAATCGGATAGGCTCATTAGCTGCCATAGCAACATCAGTCATATCCTGAACAGCAGCAGCAAACTCAGCTACCTCTTTACCCAAGGTCTTGTTAAGGTTCTTTTCAAGGATTATATGTAGTAGCTTAGCCACCTTATTAACACCCATACCATTAGGTCTAAGTGCTATTTCAGTCAACTCCGGACTTGTAGTTACAGTCTCCAACATGGTGTTAGACATACTCTTAATGGCTTGACCATAAGGTAATGTCATCAGTGGCATCTTAAGGAAGGGCACATCGTTCTTAATAGCAAGTTCAAGTAACCCTAAGATTTCTTCTTTGTTATCCAGAGTTAAGTTAAAGTTGTCAGTTACATTCTTGTCAATGAGAACATCATCAACACTTTCACGCATGTTCTGTGCAAGAACCTGACGGATGTTACCTTCGATTCCATTGTAGTTTGCAAGAACCTTAGAGGGCTCCTCACGAAGTACACCAATACGGTACATAACTTCCTTGACTCCAAGTTGAGCAGTCAAAGCAGCAAGTCCATTAGATATACCATCAACTTCAATAGGTCTCATTGAAGAATCAAAGGGCTTGTTACCAGACTCAACAGAGTCCATGTAGTTACCAAGCTCGATAGCTTCTTCCATAAGGTTAACAACTTCGTTGGGATGTGTGAATGCTTCATCAAGGAATGCCTTGACCTGCTCATCATCAATCATGAAGTTACTTGTGGCAACTGCTTCCTTTACACCTTTGATTCTGTTATCAACAGTATCCATCTTACGCAGAGCATCAGTTGTAGTGTCAACATTATAACCATCCAGCATAACCTTGAGCTTCCTGCCTACAGCAGCAAGTTCCATAAGCTTAGAGTCCTTCATGGCTATACGCTTACGCATATTCTTATAGGTTTCCTCAGGTACAGAGTTAGTCTCTGCAAAGAAGTGAGAACCCATAGTGACAAGCATAGCCCATTCTGCAGCTGAATGACTTCCCGGAGTAACAGTGTAGATAGTCCCACTACCGTACATCTGTCTGGCCATCTTGTTGTTCTGCATGTTCATCTTCTGAGCACTGTAACCAATGCGAGAAGTTCCCTTCTGCAGGTAGTTAGTGAAGCTTATAGGATCATCCTTGAACTCAGCAATATCCTGCATCATCTGCAAGGCTCTTGTTGCTTGCCTGTTGTACATCTTAAGACGCCACTCAGGGTCACTGGATTTTATCTGGAACGTACGCAACATCTCTATCTCATCTTGAAGACTGATGTACCGCTCTGAATCCATATCCTTCAGATCTTGAAGCTGAAGTATAAGATTGTCAGCTCTGTAACTGGCATTACGGGATGCAAAGTTGATAGTATCTGCTGCACTTTGACCCACACCAATCATATCAGCAGCCTTACCACTGACAATGATCATACCTACCTCAGGTGGACCTTCCCACAAATCAGACTCAAGGTCCTTCGGTGAGACAAGCTTAGCCTGAGATGCAGATTGAATGCCACTCAGACCCATCAGCATACCTGCCTTAAGTCGTATGTTATTAACAACATGACGCACACTTGCAAGATTGATACGTGCCTCTTCCTCCACAATGACCTCACCACGCTTGGCCTTAGCCTCATAGTGGTCACCAGTGTACTCCTTAGTCTTAGTTGCATTCCTTGTTGTAGGTGTGGCATCCACAGTTACCTGAGGTCTTGCGACTATCTTAGGGGGTAACAAGTTAGATTCCATACGTGTCAACAACTCCATGCCTGCAGGGGTAAGTTGGTAGTCTGTCTTAGTCATTCCATTTCTGGTAGTAACTTCAACACCTTGGTATATTCCGGGCTGAGCTATGGCATATGTCTGCTTAGCCATCACACCGACCTGCTCATAAGCTTCTTTGGTCAAAGCGTTGTCAGGGTTAAGGTGGGCATCAATGGTAGCCTCAGGACCTTCTGCGGCCCTCTGCTTCATCTTAACCCACTCCTCAACAATAGATCTTCCAAGTTGTCCATTAGATATAGGAGACTTAATATCAGATTCATCTACACCAGTAAGATCAGAGACATCCTTTGAGCTCATACTGTTAACCATTTCTGGAGGTATGAGTGAGTCAGATGCAGCTTGCTGTGCAAGGTTACCCTCGACCATAGCTAAGTTAAGTATGTTCCAGTCAGGGTTAGCCTGCAGAGTTACATTATCTCTGGCTAATCGCACTGCACCTAAGTGACCAAGGAGTTCCGCTGAGTTCAGTGGTTTAGTCTTTTGCTTATCCACATAGTTCTGTGTATCAACTTCACCTTCAGCCAGTACCTTAGGCTGACGCTTAAGCACACCAGACATACTGTTAAGTGTATCTGTACGGTCCTTACCCTCTTTCATTGGGATAACTAATTGGTCTAGTTGACCAAGACGTAGCATACCCTCCTTGATGCTTCCAGCTCGTTCACCAAACACAGAGACTAGGTCGTTAAAGCCCATACTCTGTGCAACTGTGCCTTGCCTGTCTTGGAATGTATCAGCAGCTTCCATCTCTTCTTGCCTAAGCTGAAGTGCTGCTGCTTCTTCCTCAGTTTCTGGAGCCCTCTCTTGGAGGTTCTCCTGAGGTGCAAAGCCATACTCCTGCTCTGTCACACCTACAGGTTCAGCATTGACTGTACTATCTGCGGCTACCAAGTGTCTGCTTAAATCTAAGTCATCACTGACAGCCTCCAGCATACCCTCTCTGTCAACTTGTACATCATTATTGGATGTATAGTTAATACCTGACGTTACTTTACTCATTATTAATTACTCCTAATCCCACTCTTGGATCTGTTGGATTTCTTGCATAACTCTGTGCTTGTAGGGCCCTATGAAAGGTATACTACCTATAGCACTCTTCTGGAACTTCTGACTATCTCCGCTTACTGCGGAGTCTATCATACCAAAGATACGTTCAATCACACCTGTGGCTGCTGCCTCACCTGCCATATTATCCCACACGAATTCACCAGCCCCTGAGGAACTGCTGTCATACAACGGGAACAATAAGTTACTTCCGATTACACGCTCTGTGGTACCTAGTATTCCACTTGAATAGATAGCCCTTTGGATCTTCTGGTTGTCCGTAAGGTACGGTGAAGTGTCACCATACTTAAGTTCATCCTTGATACCCTGAGATATGAATGCGAGTGCAAGCATACTGCCAACAGTGACAAACGTACCGTAAGTCAAGCCCTTAGAACTCTTACCTCGAACTTGATCCCACAACATTGGTAGCTGGTTGGCTGTGAATGTAGATGTGAAACCATTGAACTGGGTAAGTAATGCAAAGCGAGGGTCACTATAGAATAGTGGTCTGTTCATTGCGTTAGGTAAAGGGATAGCTTGGTTTACAAAGTTAGCAGATCCGTTAAGGAACTCACGCTTATACCTTGCAGCCTCAGCTGGGGTCAGTGCTTCATTGTTCTTAAGCTTACGAGCAAGCGGTTGGATAACCCCTAAAGGGATGCCTAGCTCACGTAGCATATGCTTAGCTTCATCAACACCAACAGTATCAGTCTCACCAAGGTTCTGTTCAATCAAGTCTAGCTTGTCAATAAGGAAGTCATTAAAGAACGACAGTCTCATCATACGGTGCATGTCTTGTTGATCATGTAAGAAGTTAGCCTTGAAGAATGCATCAGTAACACCACGAGTCATCTCATTAGTTTCCTGAACACCTGTGGTTGTTGCTGCACCAGTCTCTTGTGACTTAAATCCAGACTGCTTCAGCATCTCCTTCATGTTTGTATAGAACATAAACCGTGGATCTGAGTTACCTTTTACCCGAACTTCCGCTAATCTCTTATCAAGGAATGTCTCAAGATCATCACGAGGCTTTGCAACCCTTGCGGTTACAGCCAAGTTACGCATCCATGCACCAACAGCACTACCGAATAGGTAACCCTGTGTTGCTGAGTTCTGTACAAGTACATCCCGAGAGACTCCTGTTGGTATCATAGCCATCTCTGGCATAGATGAGAACGCAGCGTTAGCAAGCCCCTGAAGGGCTGCAATAAGTGTGAGATACTTCTGACCTTGTTTGAGGGTCTCGTTCTCTATACGATTGTAGTTACCTGACTCAGCGTTAAGGATGTTTCTTAGGTCATATGCAATCTCATGCAGTAACTTATCAGCAGAAGCAGGGTCCATGGTTTGATGGAGTTCCTTCTTAACTTCAGTGAGCATACTGTTGAGATATTTAGAGTCCTTACCTACAAACTTACGATGTGCTTGGAATCTTGCAGACTCCCGAGAAGCATCACCCATGTTCTTGAAGATGTTCTGTTCTAAGAACTTATCAAACTCAGGTCTGTCAGAGATGTGCATCTGTCTAGCCTTCTGTGAAGAAGGTGACACCCCACCCTTTGTGATATCAAATGCATCACCAAGTGTGCTTACCTCTTCATCACTGACAATAGTATCAGCTATGACAGAGGCTTCTGCATGGGTCATGTTATATGAAGACATCAAGGTGTTGATGAAGGTTTGCTTGTTCTTGACAATGTATTCCTTACGGAAACCTTTATGACGATAAGCCCAGTTAGCAAGACGCTTAGTTGGAGCTTCATTATCATAACCCTTAGCAACGTTGTTATCAGCCAGTAATGTTTCACTCAACGTGTTGAATTCATCATTAAGCTTTAGCAATGCAGCCTTGTTGGCTACCACTTCTGGGGAAGCCTTAGACCAGTCCATAGGTTTCTTATTAGTGGTTGCAGGTTCTAGAACTTCCCTGAAGAACTTTGTTGTAAGGTTGCTGACATAATCAGCCCTTCCTTTGGAGCTCATACCAGCTGGTGTATCAAAGGATGCCTCAATAGCCTCCTGCTCACGCAGTAAGGTACTGTAGCCAGCCATAGTCAATTGCTGTTGCTGGATCATATTGGTTCCACCAAACACACGATGCCTTGATGAACCTAGCATGTCATAGACCTTGACAAGAGTCTTCGACTTACCACCAGCTTTGTACACTGCGTTGGCAAGGGAGCCTCGTAAGGCAACCATATGGTTCTTCATGTAAGCTTTTATATGTTCCAGTGAAGTGCTTGGGGATACATGTTGTGCTGCAAGATCATTGATATGAACATCATCAACCTTGTAACCATGTGACCCACTTGCATGATTGTACCTTGCAATCTCGTCAAGAGACTGAACGTTACCGTCAGCGTCCTCCACTTCCTTACGGACATTAGAGTGTATATTGTCAAACCTGTCATCTTTGTCTGCCACGAAGTCACCAGCTGCTTTCCAGTCAAGGTTCTGACCTACAACACCCGGAGCTGAGAAGCCAGCACCCATAAGACTGCCTGCCACTATAGCATTGGTCATACGGTTTTCTATTTCATCGTAGTCCCACTCTTTCTCTGAGCCTATTACAGCTGCAGTGTACTCAGTGAGTTCCTGAATGGCTTCCGTTATACCTTCTTGACCACTGGACTGAGTAAGTCTTTTAACACTCTCTCGGAACAGGTGACCCTTCTGTAACTGATTAGCACTGAATGCTTTAGCATCATCAACATAAGTAAGAAGTTGTTTCTTAGATACTTGAAGTAGCTTCTGAGATGCAGCTGCTGTAGCAGCATCACCTGTCAAGTGAGCGAACTCTTTCAATGCAATAGCACGAATAGCCTCATCTCTGCCTGCCTTGGTGATCATCATAGACGGACTTACCAACCCTTTAAGGCCTAGCTTATCTAAGTAAGTCATTGCTGTGCCAGCCACAATAGCTATGCCAATGTTCTTATCTTCAATCGGACCTTCCATGGTGTCAAGAACCATACCTGAGTACATAGATATAGGAATGGACATAGATGTTCCGGCAGTTATGCCAGACCCTGCAATGCCAACTATTGTTGCACCCATGAATGGGGCAGATGTACCTAACATGCCCATCATGCCATCAGTGACCTCATCAAATGAAGTCCAATCAATTGCAGTCACATCCATCTTAACGGTGGGGTTCATGTCAATATCACGTTGATTAAGTTGAGCATCAGCAGCAAAGGATGCCTCAGTCTCTGACATACCCAAGCGGTTGCTTATGGCCTGTCCAAAGGTGTTTAGGCCCTTGTATAGGTTAGCAAAGCCGTTGTCAAAGCCAGTACCAAAGGGAGTTCGTGAACGACCCTTGTAGTCAGCACCTTGTATACGAGTCTTAATCCCCATGTATAGATCAGGGTTAGCATCAAACTCAGCAGCATCAAATGCCATAAGTTTCTGAATAGGAAGACCACCGTACTGATCTGTCTCAGCAGCATAGATAGCCTGACTGGCTTCTTCCCAGTCTGACAAAGGTTCATCCTTTGGTTTACTGATCTCAGCTGCAAGACCCCAACGAGCACTGTCAACATCTGATCCTGTGGAGAACCTTGATAGGTCTACCACACCAGTACGTAACAGTGTATCAACAAAGGAGTGTCCCTCAGCGTTAACTAAGTCCCCGATAGCACGATCAAACTGACCTTTCTCTCCAGTCTTAACAACCCTGTTGAACCCATGCTTGTTAGCAAGGCTCCAGATGTAAGCAGTAGCAGCATCACCACCTAACTCACCAGCTTGGAACCCAGAGTCCTTCAGGAACTTAGCTGTCTCTCTTGTATCAATACCACGTAGTCGTACTGACTCTCCTGTTTCTGAATCCTTTATTGTATCACCATCTAAGAAGGACCATGTTGATCCTTCAATAGCTAATGGGTTTGCTTGGGGGCCTTGTGAAGCCTCTTCTCCGCCTGTGAGTGCGTTACTTAAGTCTAACTCAAGACCCTCTCCCATAGTGTTCTCCTAGTATTATTTATCTTTCTTTATTAACTTCTTATAGAACTCATTGACTTTCTTCAGGGCTATGGGGTTGTTTAATCCCATGTACTTCTGCTCTGAGCCTTTACCAGCACTGTCTAACCAGACAGAGAATGCATTAGTCTCAGCCCCATTAGCTTGCTTGGTCCAGTACTCGATGTTCTCTGGACTCTGCATGACAACCTCTTGGAACACTGCACCAAGCTCTTGAATAGTCTTGTGCTTGGTTATCAAGTGTCTTGCTTTAGCAGGGGTTGTCAAGTCATTGCGTACAATGTAATCTATAATATCTCTGGTGATAGCAGTTGACTTCTTGTGTAGTCTTAGAGAATCCACAGGTGGCATTTCAAAGCCATCCTCTATGTTCTCAACTCCAGCCTTAGACCACTTAGTTGCCTTACCGTAAATGAAAGCAGGTATACCTCCTTCACCTTTAAGGTCAGCCTTAAGCATGTCCTCGTTAACCTTACCTACAAGGTCAGCAACCATCTCAGTTCCCTTATACTTACCAGAGGCAACATCACGTATCTGTCTTTGAATAGTACCTTCAATTGCAGATCTGAATGCTAGGGTATTAGTCTTGATACCAGCTTCGTTCATGTCTCTTGTAACCTGAAGTATAACATCTCGGGCTGCATTACCATCACCAAACAAAGCATCAACCTCTTTATACTGCGCAGAGGTGTATACTGCATCATCACCGATAGACTGAGACCTGATGTTTGCAAGTGTCTTGTTGGTTATATCAGTAGTGCTTGTCATCAACTCTTTACTCATCTCTTCACGAGTCTTATGCCTGCTAGAGTCATAAGTCAAATAGTCAAGGTCTTTAGCTGCGTATGTCTTGTCACTACCCATCTCTTGGAAGTTACCGTTAGGTGCTGAGTACCCCTCAATTACCTGATTGGTCCTTGGGTTAAACATCTTAACAGTCTTAGACATATCAAGAGTCTCACTCTTTATCTTAGCCTTTCTGGTATCAGAGTCAACTAAACCTTGAGCTTTCCAACCCTCAGTCAGTATCTTACCAGCAGCCATACCTGACCCACTACCTGAGTACCCCATCATACGGGATCCTGCGTAGTATATCAGTGCATGTTTTATTGCTGGATCATCCCACATTTCACCCAGTGATTCCCCTGCAGCCTCAAACATAGACTTGAAATCAATACCATCAAAGAAACCCCAGAACAAACCCTTACCGGCCTCTTCAACAGCTGTCTTCTCAGTTCCACGAAGTGCCTTGAACTGCTCAGGTGTCATACCATTGGCCATCTTAAGGACTTCTTGAGCACCGGGATCTTTATCAATTCTGTCAGCCTTGAGATTATCATCCATCTGCTTTCGGATAAGACCAGCATTGGCTAGTTCATTCTTAAGCCTCTCCTTCTCACCTAAGATACCACCATCGTTACCGAAGTTACTGAACACATCATTCATGAACCCACCTTGCTGCCCTAAACGAGCTTTGGCTAGCTCAGGGTTGTCACCGACCTCTTGCATTATCATGTCAATCTTAGCTTGATTCTGTACCATATCAGCCTTAACTCGGGCTTCATAGTCTGTTATAGATTGCTGCGGGTCCATATCTACTAATGCAGCAAGCTCAGCTTCGGCTTCGGCAAGTAGTGCTGGGTTTGCACCAACCTCTCGCATAAGATTAACCTTTTCTTGAGCCTTACCAAGTTTCTCAGATGACTCTGTGTCTAGCTTGATCTGGTTCTTGGTTAGCTCATCTCGAGTTATCACAGTACTTGCTGTGAACCCTTCAGGTTCATGTGAGTCTATCCAACTCTGGTTGTGCTCAGGTACACCAAGTGTCTCTGAGTAAAGAGCTGACTGTAATCCAAGTGAACCTGCACCTCCAGCAAACTTAACCACTGGCTTTACATACTTACCGGCTACCTTATTAAGCTTATTCATCTTCCTGTCCCACTCATACCCTTCAGGTACAGGTACTTTATTTCCACTTGAGTCTACATACATTGGTGTTGTATGTTGAGCTGCGTTAGCCAGACGACTAGGTGGTCCCTGCTTAGGTGGAGGGTTCAACCTATTGCTAGAAGCCTTTGCACGATCCAGTGTTGAATCACGGGAAGGTTGTGGTCGTCCAGTTCCACTGTCTATTGATGCAGCTGCACGAGCCTCAGCCTGAGCCTGTTCATACACTGTTTGTGCAGCAGATGCAGGTTGTGTGGCTTCAGGTGGTGCACTGCTAACAGGTACACTAGGTGTACTCCTAGCGTTCCTAGCGTTCTCACGCCAAGCATCAGCTGGGGTTACCTTAGGTGCACTTGGTTTTAAATCATCACTACCACCAAAGGCGTTTAACCATTCTTCTAATAAACTCATTACTTGCCTCCTGCTCCACCCTTACCACCAGCGACATTACCTGTGCTTTGGTTGGGGAGTCCTATTGGGTTACCGTTGCCAGACATAACAGGTCTTCCTGCAGAGTCCCTTAGGACATTAGCTACTGGATCTGGTTCCTGACCTGCACCTCTGTTGATTTCAATAGTAGGTCCCATTGGGTAGTCAGCCATAGGTGGTTTCACCTGAGGAGACTGTGCGAACGCCTGTGGGTACAATCCATTAACAATCTGATCTGGAACACGAACTGTTGGGTCAATAGCTGGTGTCAATCCACCATTAAGTGCCTGTAGTTGTGAAATAACTCTTTGATCTGCATTCATCGGTGCTGTGTATTCCACAGGGGATGAGGCAGGTTCTCTGCCAGCTACTGGAACTGCCTTCTGTGTTGCTTGACTTGTAAGATCCACATAGCTACGTGCATCAGTACCACTGTAAGATCCGGGGAATACTGGGTTATTCGTGTATGCTTGTGCAGGTACTTGTGTTCGAGGGTCATTCATGACCGTACTAGGGGCATACTGTGCCAGACCTGTATCTAAAGGTTCACGACCTACAATAACACCACCACTGGTTGGTTGTGGTTTTAAATTACTTTTATTAAAATAAGCTTTAGCTTCTTCAGTTGCCATGTTCTTCTTCTCCGATGCTGGTTTAATAGGTTCATTATCTTCACTACTGCTGAACATGTCAGCAATCTTATCAAAAGAAAAACTAGGGAACCCAGCTGAAACTCTTGGTATGTTGTCTATTGGTTTAGTTTTAAGTGCTTCACCATACTTGACCATTGATGCTGCTGTCCTAGACATACGAGGGGCTACCCCTGTACCTTCTTTAACAGACTTAGTGAAGTCACCGTGATCAACAAACTCCTTCGCAGCCTCTGCCCACTTACCTTCATTGATAAGTTTGACAGTGTTCTTACTACCTGTGATACCCCCACGAAACGCGGAGTCTGTGAGGTCTGCCTTGAGATAGTCTGGCAGTGAGTCATAGTCAGGTATCAAACGTTTAACACGCTTCTCATGCTCAGTAACTGTTGCACTGAAGGGCTTAGTAGCCCACTCACCTGTCTGACCAATACCAGTCGTTGGGATACCTTTGGTATCTAAGTACCAGCCCGGAGAGAAACCTTCTTCTCTGACTACTTCTTGCTCAATGCGTGTCAGTGGGGAGCCCTTTGCTTTCTCAGCAAGAGACAGTGCTTTCTTATGTGAAACAACAGGGACAACTCCGTTATCACGTACATGTTGTGCGAATGGGTGTTGTGTGTTCTGAAACTCATTGTAGTAGTCAGCCATATTACTCTCCTTATTTACCTGCTGCTAACATAGCACCACCGATTACCAGTGGGGCGAACGGTCCAGCCATTAGTGCCAAGGGTGCTGCTCCAGCTACTGCACCACCACTTGCTGCAGTGGCTAAGCCTGTACCTGCCAGAGTCTCTGCACCTAAGGCTAACTGAGCAGGCATTGCGGATGATGCTACTGCTGAGGCCAGTCCTGCATCTACAGCCAGAGGTGCAGCTGTAGCCAGACCCGTTGCTGCAGTCTCTGCACCTAAAGCTAACTGAGCAGGCATTGCGGATTGTGCTGCAACAGCTGCATCAGATGCGCCAGCGGCAGGTCCAGTCAAGGAACTCCACACGTCCTTAGCACTGCTTTTCACAGAGTCACCTATAGCTCCAGCCATATCAGAATCCATAGCCTTCTCAGCCATAGCTGGGGCTATTTTCTCCATGAACCCCGGACTGTCCTGCATTGCAACGTTAGGTGCTTGGATACCCGGAAGCTGAGGTGCACCTAGTTTCTTCTCCATCTGAGGAGCAAAGGGATTGAAGCCAGCCATGATTACTTACCTCCAGTCTTATTGGTGGTGCTTTCTTTACCAGCCATACCGGAGAACAAACCAATGCGCTGTGCAAGTGCTGTATAAGGTGCATCTGCTTCTGCCTGATTTTGAGACTGTTGTGCCTGACCAATCATACCCAGTGTCTGTGCACCCTGACCTTGCATACCCATAGCTTGGTTGATGTTAGAAGTCTGCATCTGTTGAGCCGCTTGGTCAACACCAGCGAAGTTAGCTGCAAGACCTTGCTCAATGCTTGACTGGTTAATACTCTGACGAGAACCACCAAGACCACCTGCTGCACCCGCAGCTGCTGAGTTAGTACCTAAGGCACCTTGTGCTTGTTGCATGTATGCTGCCTTTTGACCTGATAAATCCACAGGTTTGTTGGCAATATTCATCATGCTGTTTGCAAGACTTGTCTGGTTACCCGCTGCTGAAACACCGGCTTCTTGTGCATCTAATCCAGTTTGTGTGAAACCTGCGGCTACATCTTTGAATCCGTTAGCTGCTTGTGCGTCATAGTTATCCTTAGCCACTCCCATCATCTCTTTGATTTCAGGCTTGTACTCAGAGGCAAACCCAGACTGTGTTGTCTGTGTTGAAGGGCCACCACCACCGCAATGTGATATGTTTTCTTTTGGATGGTAGGATACTGCACCATGAGAGATAACCTCTCCAGTTGACATGTCAAATACCATGCCATCATAAATCTTTGTTAGTAGTTCAGACATCAAAGGTCTCCTTTAAACTAATTCGCATTGTTGTGTAACGCTCTCTCCACCCACAGGCAGCTAAGGGTTTAACCAAAGCTCTCTTACCTGTGAATTCAACAACGTCTATCTGTGGGTACTGCTTCACCATCTCCACGAAGTTCTCTGTCCATATCTGGAACTTACCATTGGTACGACCTCCGAGTGTGATGATGTGTAGTGCTGTAAAGTTATTATATTTAATGAGCCTTGTAGATGCGGTTGCAACCTTCTCACCATCATCAAACACATCCCATATATGCATGTTAGCTGGGTCAGATATAGCACCTTGAATGATCTGAGTTGTTGTCCATTCACCAGAGCTGTGCACAAGTGCTTTGTCTAGTTGTGGTGCAATCTCAGAGTAGTTCTTAAGTATATCTTCTACAGCAAGCATAACGATCTTTATACTATTTCCTTCAGTACTCATTAAATTAGTCCTCTATGTATATCTACTCTTGAACAGAGTATTCAGTAGTGCGGTAAACAGTACCATCTGCGTTGTATGTAGTACCTTTGTAGGGTGTAGTAATAGTGAGTGTGTTTGACTCAGCCATATCAGATC
>Ga0307984_1000924_pt1 | contig 12435 bp, 9 predicted proteins | sample EllFjometageno78_FD_203169 | JGI IMG/M metagenome (GOLD analysis project Ga0307984, IMG submission 203169) | Marine microbial communities from Ellis Fjord, Antarctic Ocean - #78 | ecosystem: Environmental > Aquatic > Marine > Unclassified | place: Southern Ocean | collected 2014-10-09 | reverse complement strand
TATCGCGGGAACTTTGGGCGGCCTTTCGGGCGGGACCAATGTAAACACTTCAAACGTTTTAGAGTCCTCGGTTGTCCGGGCGTGTATTCAAAAAATTTCTCAGACGGTTGCAAGTTTGGACGTCGATATATATAAGGTCGACGGCCTAAAACAGACCCGACTATTTCACCCCCTTACGAATATTTTAAAGACCTCACCACTCGAGGGCGTTACGGCGTTCGAACTGTGGGAAAAAATGATTTCGGACTCGTTAATTCACGGGCAAGGGTTCGCCCTAATTCACCGAGACAACACGGCCCGCGTTTTAGGGTTACAATATCTTGACGCCTCAACGGCTCGACCGACTACACTCGGCGACGACGAGCTGGCGGCGTATCACTTCACCGGGTCCGACGACGTTTTCCTTTTAGATGAACTTTTTATAATTCGAAACTTTAGAGGCGTTTCAAGCGACTTGCATAGTGACGCCCTCAGTCTTTCGAAGGCGGCCGAGAGTTACGGCTTATCGTTTTTCGAAAACGGCGGGAATGTTTCGGGTATTATTACGACCGACCACTCACTCACCGAAGAACAATACAACCGCCTAAATTTTGCGTGGCACTCTCGCAACCACGGAAAAGCGGGCCAACACTCGACCGCAATACTCGAGCACGGCATGAAGTACGACCGTATCGGAACGAACCCCGAGACGTCGCAACTTACACAAATTCGCAAATACCAGGCCGAGGAGGTGTGTCGCATCTTCGGGGTGCCCCCCGCAATTATTGGCCTCGATACAAATGTCACTTTTTCGAACGTCGAGCAGCAAGGAATCTTTTTTGCAACCTACACAATACAACCACTTATTCGCTCAATCGAGCAAGAAATTACCGTCAAACTTTTAACAACTAAAGAGGCGGGCACGACCGAGGTACGGTTTAATCTTAGTTCTTTACTACGCGCCGACGCTAAAACGCGCGGCGAGTATTTCAGCGCGTTAATTCGCGACGGAATTGTCTCAATAAACGAGGCCCGTGAAAAACTTGAGAACCTTAACCCGGTCGAAGGCGGCGACACTCATTTTGTGCAAGTCAACCTTGCACCGCTTAAAGCTATGAGCGAAAACGACGCCCCACAAAAACCAGATCCAAATGAGCAATAAAACGACCCCCGTCACCCCGGGCGAGCATAACGTCGAGAGGCGTTTCACCCTTCAAACTAACGCCGACAATATGCAAGGCGTTGAACTTCGCGAGGTCGACGGCGTTCGTCGCGTCGAAGGTTACGCGGCCGTCTTTAACTCTGAGACAAATATCGCCGAACGTTTCGCCGAAGTTATCGCACCGGGCGCCTTTGAGGGCCGACTCGCTGACAACGTTGTCGCGTGCGTAAACCATAACTCGGGGCAACCCTTGGCAAAAGTGGGCGCGGGCCTTTCTTTGTCGGTTGACTCTCGCGGGTTAAAATACGGGTTCGACGTTCCGGACACGACTACCGGGCGCGACCTTATCGAGTTAATGAAGCGCGGAATCGTAAGCGGCTCGAGTTTCGCTTTTACTGTGGAGGCTGAAAACTGGGAACGCCGCGACGGCGACCTCGACCTTAGAACTATCGAAAAGGTCGGGCGTCTTATCGACGTGAGCGCCGTAACGACTGGCGCATATCCGGAGGCTTCGGTCGCCTTACGCTCTCAAGACGATTTTAACGGCGATTTAAACGACTCTAATACACTTATGGACCTTGACCCTCTAAAAGAGGACGAAGAGCCATCTACACCCCTCGAAACAAGCGAGCGAGGTGAAAACGATTTATTACGCCCCTCGGCGCGGGCCTTTTTAATACGCGCTAAATTAAACAGTTTAACTTCACAAAACACAAAAACGTGAAAAGTACAACACAATTAAAAGAGGCCCGAGGCGAGCGAATTGACGCCCTCGAGTCCATTGTTACAACGGCCGAAGGTCGTGAAATGTCTGACGACGAGAACACTCGCTCGGAGGAAATTATGAACGAAGTCGAGGACCTCGACAAGCAAATTTTGCGCTCTGAGAAATTAGAAAAAACTTTAAAGCGTGAGGCCGTGGCCGTCGCTCCGGGTGTTTCTACTTCATCAAGTGACGAAATGCAAGGCAACCGCAAAGGGTACGATATCGGTAAAGCGATACGTGAGGCCGGGCGTGGAAACCTTTCAGGCTTAGAGGCTGAAATGCACCAAGAGGCACAGCGCGAATTTAGAGAGGCGGGCGTTTCACCGTCCGGGACTCTTCAAATTCCTATTGCTTTAATGGAAAAAAGAGCGAACACCGTCTCGAGTTCTTCGAACGTTGTCGGACAATCTCAGCAAGGTGTCCTTGCGGGTTTAGTTCCTGACTCACTACTCGAAAGAGCGGGCGCGAATAGAATCACCGGCGTAGCTGGCTCGGTTCTTTTACCAAGTCTACCAACTAACGCGACGAGCGTAGTCGGTGAAGTTATCACGGCGGGCGCTTCGGACGCTATGAGCGGCGTAAAAATTGACCCCGTGAAAATGGCGTCAATGATTACAATCTCACAACAAGCTTTAAATATGTCCTCGGGCGCATTTGACTCAGTTGTTGCGAACCAATTCCGTAAGCACTCGGGCGCGTTAATCGACGAGCAGTTTTTCAAGAACGTTATCGCAACGGGTACGTATATGAAACGTAAAGAAACGGCCGCGGCGGTTGTTGCCGGTTTAGGGTTCCAAAACATTAACGGCCTTATTGCCGCTATTGGAGACGCTAACGGGTTAAGCCCTGACGCGAAGTTCTTCGGTTCTCACGCTTCAATGGCTGAGGCTCGTGTGACTGAGGCGGTTCTTAACTCAGGAGTCGGTATTTTACAAGGCGATAAAATCGCGGGTTATGAGGCTCTTGCATCATCACTTTGTAATGCCGGACTTTTAACCGACACGTCTTACAACACTTATAATGAGGTGTATAATACGGCGGCTACTACGAACATCACAAACGAGGCAACTCTCGAGCCGGTTTTCTTGGCTAACATGGCGGACACTTACGTTTGTTATTGGGGAGGGGCTGACTTAGTTGTTGACGAATACACGAGCGCTCACTTAGGCATCACTCGCCTAATTATGAACGTTTACGCTAACGCTAAGACGGGCCACGCGGCAAGCGCGGGGTACTTCGTTTCTGACCCGGTTTAATACTGGTTTTTAATAATTAGAAAACACCCCGGCAATACGGCCGGGGTTGTTTTCATTTTTTTTGTATTGATATGAGAGTACGCCAAAAATTTACTATCGACGCTTTGACCCTTTTAGGGGGCGAGACTATGGTCGAAAATCATTTACGCATAGATATAACGCCGAGCGGCTCAGACCGTGACCACGTTGTACTATTGGCCGAGGCTTCGATTAGATACATTCAAGAAATTACGGGGCGGACGTTTGTCGATGGAACGGCAACGGTCGACCTCAAAAATATACCAGACGTTTTAGTTTTACCTTTTAAAGCGTCGTCACTTACTTCGATTAAGTATTTTAAAGACACCAATACCGGCGCCAGCTCGGCCCTGAGTAACGACGATTTTCGTCTTTATACAACGACCTCGCCGTCGGTTATTAAACCCCGTTCTACGTTTACGATACCGAGCGACGTCTCAGAGAGTGACCCCTTTCCGTATCAGTTCACTTTTGCAACGGCGGCCGACGAGGACAGTCTCGGACAACCTTCACAAGTCCCGAGGACGTTCATAGTTTGCGCCCTTATATACCTCTCACACTTATACGAAAACCGCCAAGCGGTAACGAGTGGAGGGTTTCGCCCTTACGTTATGCCTCTCGCATTTGAGAGCCTTGTAAAAACCTTAAAGCGCTACCCGTGAACGTTGGAAAGTTAGACCGAAACATTGACCTCCAAACTCAGACAACAACGCGCGACGACTTCGGGCAAGTGGTCGAGACTTGGACCACCCTCGCCAGTGTGTGGGGCGGTAAGGCCGACGTCATGTCGTCCGAGGTTACAAGCGCCGGGCAAGTGGTCGAGATATTGCGCACCGTTTGGACGATAAGATTTAGACAAGACTTAAATACAAAGCACCGCATAAGGTACCGCGAGAGCGGCGGCGGTTTAACTTACTTTTATATTACGGGCTTGCAAGAGATAGGCCGCCGCGTTGGGTTGAAAATAACCACCGAACGACGTGAGTAATGAAAGGACAAGGGCCCGCCGTACACGTAAAACTTGACCCCCTCGGGTCGAAAAAACTCCGCAAGTTATTTTTAGGCATGAAACATTTGCCACAAAAAAAAGCGATTTCAAAAATTATGCGCCAAGCAATGCGCCCGGCGTGGCAAGCTATGAGGAACCGCGCCCCGGTTAGTTCGGGACGCTTGCGTAAGTCTATCGTTACGCTCGTATGGAAAAGGCGCGGCGACTGGGTGGCCCGGTTGGGACCCCGATATAAAGGCAAGAAACGAGCCCCTCACGCCCACTTTGCAGAGCTGGGAACCCGAGGCGGTACCCGAACCACGAGCGGAAAATTTACCTACCCGGCCGGATCTGGTCTTGTGAGGACCTCGAGCATATCGCACGGCGGAACGAAAGGCCGCTTTTTTGTTAAGAGAACCCTCGACGATTACGGCCATAAAATGCAAAATAGAATAATAGAAAAGAGCAATAAATTTGTCTCTCAATATTGGAACCGAAACGCCCCCCGTTAATATGTTAGATTTAATTTATAACCAATTACAGAACCACGCACCACTAACGGCCGAAGTCGCCGCCGAGGTTTACCCGTATATCAGAGAGCAAGGTCAAGGCTTACCCGCCGTTTTTATTGAACAATCGGGCGCCAACTTTTCCGAAACTCTCGGCAAGACTTCGCACGGTGACGAGTTTACTTTCGCGGTTTTTTGTTTATCGAATACTTTGAGCGACTCGATAAATATCGGGCGAATTGTCCGGGACAAACTCGACGGCTTGAACGGGTCCTTTACGGTCGGCTCAAACAGTTACCTCGTTTACCGTTGTGCAATTAACGAACTCCGTACCGATATAATCGAGGACGGTGATATCTTTGTCACCGAGGCCGGGTTTAATATTTTATTACAACACACCGCCGCGACAACTATATAAAAAAATGGGACTGTATTTTTGCACTTGCAACGACGAGGACGTCGAACAAAAAGCCGTTACAATTAAATTTATTGAGGGGCAAATTAGGGCGGACGTGACCTGTAAAAGTTGCGGCGATTTTATGGAATTAAGGAACCCGAAAAGCGGGTGCGCGGGCTTCACTTCCAACAATATGGGCCAACTTTAGGAAAACCCCGTAAACGCATTTTAAGAGCGTTTAACGGGTTTAGACCTTTCGCGGGTATATGTACACCTAAACTTTCCGAACGTAGAAAAACCAACGGGGCCAGTACTTACCGAGCCCCTTTTTTTCGCGCTTACCTTTCGCGCCGACAAGATAAAAACCTTTTTTTTACCCGATTTTTGCCTCACATTTAACACTTTAAAAAATGGCATTGATACCAACATCAGGGAATAAAGTCGGAATTTATTTAGACTATGACAACGCGGCTTCAGGGAGCGAACCGCGTCTCGTAGGACTTGCAACTTCTTGCTCACTTTCTTACAACAACGCAACCGTCGAGACGGCGACCAAGTCCGTAAACGCGGGCGGAACTCTTTCGACGAACGGCGGAACTATTAACTCTTTCGCGGGAACTTCTTCGTTTACTCTTTCGGCTGACGGGCTTATTGATCTGGCAACGGCTGACGATGAGGACGCAGGGTCGGGTACTTCAACCGAGCACGGTTTTCACAACTTAATGGACCTCGCAATCGCGGGGACAAAAGTCGGCGTATATTTCCAAGACGCGACAAGCGCGGCGGGAACAGCTGGCGGAGGTTACAAGGGCACGGCGTTCATTGAGTCAATAGAGGCAAGCGCCGGAGTCGACGACTTCGCCACTTACTCGGTGACTTTAAAAGGCGACGGAGCACTCTCAGCGGCTTAAACGGTTAGACTTACTTTTGGGCATTAATTTAAATTAAAAGCTATGCACCCAAACAATTTGCGCGGAGCGTTCGACGTTACGGTCGGGGATAAAAAATTTCCTTGCCTTATTAATATGAACGCTTTCAGGCTACTAACTGAAAACGAAGGAATCAAACTTAACGAGTTTGAGAAACAAATGACAACTAACCCCCTCGGGTTTATACCTCGAATTTTATATTGGGGCGCTGTTAATCATTTGGAAAGGGTCGGGAAAACCTCGAAACTTTTACCTTCATTTAATACGTGGGCCGCGTTCACTTGTGAAAACGAGGACTTACTCGCGGGATATGCTGAAAAAGTTGTCGAATCTATGTCGCCACCGAGCGACAAAAAAGACGAGGGCGCCCCGGGAAATTAACCCCGGGGCCTTCAACCGCCCCGATAACTTGGCGAGAGTTTTATTTTAGTGCTTTAAAATTAGGTATCTTACCCCGCGACTTTTGGGACTTGACCTTTGCCGAACTGGCGGCCTACACATACCGACACGAAACTCGTGAGCGTATGGCATGGCAACACACCGCGACGGTGTGCGCTCTTTTGGTAAACATCAATAAAGGCAAAGGAAAAAGCCCGGCGAAAACGGCCGACTTTTACCCCTACGACTTACCCGAAAAAGAGAGCGAAGTTTTAACGTCGGCCGACGTCGAGACGATGAGGTCCGAACTTGAAAAAACACTAAAAAAACAAAATGGCTCGAAGTAGTAAACTCGCGATAATTCTCGGACTTAACTCGAAGGCTTTCACTCGAGGCCTGGCGAGAGCGTCGAAGAAATTCAAAAAATTCGGGTCGAGTATGTCCGCAGCTGGTCGCGGTCTTACGATGGGACTAACGGCCCCCCTCGGCGCTTTGGCGGGTATCGCGGGCAAGACCGCCGTCGACTTCGAGTTCGCAATGGCAAAGGTCGCCGCCGTATCAGGTGGGGCCACTAAGGAGGCACTCGCCAAACTCGAGAGCGAGGCGAAACGTCTCGGAGCAACGACCGCCTTTTCAGCGTCAGCCGTTGCGGGCTTACAATTGGAGTTGAGCAAATTAGGCGTAAAGCCTGACGATATTATCGCAATGGAGGGCGCGATTTTAAACCTCTCGCAAGCCTTCGACAACGATTTGAGCGAGGCCGCCGAGTCAGTCGGGCGAACGCTCTCTCAATTTCAATTAGACAGCAGTCAAGCGACGAGAGTCACCGACGTGATGGCCGTCGCGTTTGGTTCGACGGCGCTCGACCTCGAGAGGTTTACCGCCTCAATGGAAAAGGTCGGGCCAATAGCCAACGACGCCGGGCTTAGTCTCGAGGAAACGACCAGTTTACTCGGTATAATGGCCAACAACGGAATCAGCGGGGCCGACGCCGGGACCAAGTTAAAAATCGCTCTTACCGAGATACGTGTCGCGGGGTTGCCAGTTAAAGAAACGTTAAAACAAATCTCTCGCGGGGCCTTCGATTTTGAGGGTTCTCTCGGGTTACTTGGAAAACGCGCGCAAATTCTCGCGCCAATATTAAGCAACGCGGGCGATAAGACGGCCGATTTTTACGACCAATTACTTAACGCCGAGGGGGCCGGGCAAAAAGCCGCCGACGTTTTAAAAGGCACCACGAAAGGCGCCCTTTTAGAAATGTCCTCGGCAATGGAGGGGCTCGCGATTGCGTTCGGTGAATTGCTACTTCCTAAAATTCAACAGCTGGCCGACACGGTGAGCGGGCTCGCGTCGAAATTCACGAACCTTTCGACCGCGCAAAAAAACAATATTTTACAAATTATAGGAATCGTGAGCGCTATCGGTCCGGTTCTTTTTATAATCGGTAAATTGTCCTCTTTAATGGGGGTAATTGCGGGAATTGCGGGGGCGATATCGCTCCCTATTTTAGCCGCCGGGGCCGCTATTGGGGCGGCCGTGTATCTCATTTATACCAATTGGGAGCAAATAGTCAAATACTTCACCGAAGGGCCCGGGGTGGGGTTCTTAGACACCGTCCTCGAGGCGTTTAATCAGTTCGTCGGGTTCGTTGTTGGGCTCGTTGGGTTGGTTGTTGATCTGGTGATTTACATTTGGGAAAAGTGGGGCGACGATTTTATCGAACTTGGAACGAGTTCTCTCTCTCATGTTATGGATATTTTCGAGAGTGTGTTTTCTATTATTGGCCGTTTTCTCGGGGCTTTTGTTAAACTGTTCGACGGTGATTGGAGGGGGTTTTTGACGGGGTTGTTGGACGTTGTTATTTTAGTTATTAAGCAAATAGTTGACTCGTTTCTTTTCCTATTCGAAAAAATAGGGTGGATAATGGACCTTGTCCTTAATGCTATGGGAATCGACTCAGACCTGAGTGGCTTTTTTAACGAGGTCGCCGATACCGCGAGCACATTTTTTGACGGGTTACTTACACAACAAGAGGACGCCACCGACGCGGGGGTTGATTACTTCGCTATAATGACGGCGGGCTTTAAAACCTTAAAGGACAAAGCTGGCGGGTTTATGGGTGGCGGATCTGGCGGGGGTTACTCAGGCGACGCGCCGTCAATTGACACGGGCGACACGGGCGACGACGACCCGGTTGTTGTTCTCGACCCCGAACTCGCCACCGATACACTCAACCTCACCGAGTTAATGTTCAAACTCGGCGAGACAAGCGGCCAAGCCCTCGCAGGTATTGGTGACGGTTTCGCCGACGCTATTATGGGCGTTAAAACTTTCGGCGAGGCCTTTAAAGAGTTCGCTATGGGGTTAATTAAACAACTCATAAGCCTCGCAATCGGTCACTTAATTACAACCTTTTTAGCACCTTCGGCCGACAATCTCGCCACGGCGGGAGGGGCCGGGCTTGCTAAGTCCGCCGCCGCTCCGGGTATCGTTGCGGGTTTGTTCGCGGGTATTTCAAAATTTGCAAGCGGTGGGGCCGTTTTAGGGCCGACTCTCGCCCTTATCGGTGAGAACCCCGCCAGTCGCGGCGAGTTCGTGGTCCCGTTCGAAAAGATGGGGCAATTTTTAGATATGGCCGGGGGCGGTGGTTCCGATAATATGACGGTAAACGGTCGCCTCGTGGGCCGTGACATTTTCCTATCTAACGAGCGAACAAATAGAACCCTCGCACGGCGCCGAGTAATTTAACACTATGGCAATACTTAACTACGACGGGACGAACCTCGGAGCCCTTTCAAACTCCGGATATTTTAGGAGGTTTTTCTCTGAATTTTCTGACGACGCGGGGCAAGCCTGGCGGGTCGAGATTTTAGATAGTATTACAACCCTCGACGGGTTTAACTTTTCCGACTCAGACCCTCAAGGGTTTCGCCTTGGTCCCGACGGTTGCACGTTGGATTGGTCCGGGAAAAGCGACACGATGAGCGCGCCTTTTATCGAGTCTACTTTAACCCTCGATTTTTTACTTGAGGGCACCCGCCGCGAGAAATTAAAAATAGAACTCGCGAAAGGTTTCGAGAACCGTTTCGCGGTGGCCCTTTTTAAACACGCACCACACCCGACAAACTCGAGCGGGTCGTCGACTGTGCAAGATACTGACCCGTCTGGGTGGTGGGTCCCTGAGTGGTTCGGAGTAATACAACCCGACGGAGTTCAGAGCCTCACCAACGAGCCAAATAGTTTTTTAAGAATTACGGCCGTCGACGGTTTGGGGTTGCTCAATCAATTAGACTATATTCACCCGAACGGGACCTTTTACGACGACGAGGCGACTCTCGCGAAAACGGTCGGGCGTTGCCTTGAAAAATTACCAACGGCTCGACTTTGGGGTTGGGCTCTCTACAATAATTCGACCGCCCCCGGGACAACGTTCAGCACCACCGACGCGAAGGCTAAAACCTTTTTACGTGAGTATGTTTACAACTACGCCCACGACGAACACCGCCTCGAACTTAACCCGATTACTTTCTTAAAGCAATCACCCCTCCACCATACCGCCGTTTTATCACCGACCTTTTACAAAGCGGACGAATCGACCGACCCCCTCGGCGGTGAGTTTATAAATAAAAAGGGGCTCTCTTGTGGTAAGGTTTTAGAGCATATTTTACAAGTGTTTCAAGCCCGCCTCTTTTTATCGGGGGGCGAGTGGCATTTTATGAACCCCGGCGCGGTTAATCACTCAGAGAGCGACACCGACACCCCGGAGACGTTTTGTTTTCCTACTTGCGCGAGGTTGGCCGGGGGTTATTCACCCACCTCTCACACAATGGCGACCGTCGTTGTAGATATAAACGGCGCCAAACTCGAACCTCTGAGCGGTTTAACTGACTCTTATCTTTACCCTATAAAGCGAGCTATGTCGGTCCACGTAAACGGAGGGTCGACGGTGGTCTTACAAGCGCCACCTCAACCCCTTTTAAATAACGGCGGGGGGCTTTCTACATTGGGGGCTGGTATCAATAATTACGGCCCCACGGCCATATATAGCCCCGATTTTTACCCCTACTATGTTTCGCCTCACGACGATATTAGCCCAATCGGACAACTTCAAAACGCCGATATCCACGTCCCAAACGGGAACGAATTAACTCTAAAAGGCGAGTTTATGCTCACCGAAACGGGGCGACACGATTACTCAATAACTGAGCCCGACGGCATAGGTTTAAAGGCTGTTTGTGAGTTCGTTATTAAAGTCGGTGATTACTATTTAAAACGGGACCTCGTTCACTCCGGGAGTGGCGATGTAATAAACATACAGAGAAATTTACAAAGCGATTTATCTTACCAATATCTAAAACAAAGCGGCGCTATTGAATGGACCACCGTCGCGAGTACTTACTCTTTCATTATTCCGTCAATAGGTAACGACCCCGAGGCGGCGATTGTTACCCAAGGCGACGGCGACGACGCGGTCGATAGGGTCGGAGGTTTACACACCGCGAACCACGGGGGCGAGAATACCGACGAATTTATGCACCGCGCCGGGTTATTCGGTAGCGGGTCCGAGGTTGATATTGTTCGCCACCCGCTCGTGTGGACCTTGCCTCCTTTGCCCGATGTTTCGGCGGGTTTTTCCGGCATAGAGTTTAGCGCGTATATGACTTACTTTAAATATGACGGGGCAAGTTTGGACTATTCGAGTACCTCGTTTTTAATACAAGAGGAACCCGCCCGAATTAACTCTTTTAGAATCGAAACGGGTGACGGGGGCGACGGTGAACAAGACGCATTTTTCAGCGCCTCCAACGGCGTAAACTCGGCCGAAGTGTGGGCGAGTAAGAGTTTACTCGGCGACCAATACGAGGGCCAGCTTAACGGCGTCCTTTTAGCGGACGACGTAAATACGGCGACGAACTACTTACCAGGCGGGGCGCGGTGGCGTTGTCGCAATTCCGAGTCAGGCCCCGATTTATTTATACATAAACTAAACGCCGAGCAACTCGCCCGCCGAAGATATCGCACGACCTTAATACGGAACGGGTCTTATCTATTTAACCCCGAATTTTTCGTCGCGCCGTGGAACTTTACCACATATAAAACGCTCCCGGGTTTTCACGACCTTTGGGCCGTAACAATGGCCGAGGTCGAGGTTAAACTTTTACCGCTCTCAATGACGTGGACGGTAAAATCTCGGCTGTTTGATCTGGAGGCCATGGCCGTCGATTACGAAGGAACTCACGCAATAACAAACGACGACAATCAGAGATTTGTCAAGGGGTCGGGCGGTACCGGGGGAATCGGAGGCGTACCGGGTGAGGTATCGGTCCAAGCGTCAATTATAAACTCGTCAGGAGGTAACGCGACGAACGTCCCGAGCGGGTTCAATTTCACAAAGTTCAACTTTGACGCTTTAGGCCTTACGACTTTAATTGCGTCCGACAATGTAAGCGGCAATAGAACAATAACTTTAAACGGCTCGAGTAGTGTAAACGTTCAAACGATGCACACCGAGTTAAAACGTCTTTTACTCGATTACGAGGACTATGACGGACACTTAAAACTTCACGCGCCCGCGGGAAAACTTGCGGCCCCTCAATTACAATTTTACAATAAAAACCAAGACGCGTTTACGGAGTCGGTTATAAAAGTCAACCTCCAAGCGCAAGACGCCGGGACCAGTTATACCCTCGAGTTACCTCGTTTTTTACCGAGCGATACTTTAGCCGTTGCGACCCTTGGCTCAAACGGAAAAATGGGCTCTTTAATAGGGGGTACAAATGGCCAAGTCTTAGAGACGAACGGGTCCGGCGGGCTCTCGTGGCAGACGCCCGCCTCGGGTGGTTCTGACGGGTTCCACGGTTCGACAACACTTTTAAAAGTAATGCCGAGCGAGTTCATAATGAACGACGACTATAACCGAGCACCGACAACGGTCGAGGACGACGTTACAAATAGACTCAGCGTAAAGGCGCCAGCTTGGAACTCTGAAATGTACGCCTTTGTCATAATTCCGACGGGCTTCAAAGCTACACACGTCAAACTTTACGCGACGG
>Ga0307984_1000923_pt1 | contig 12482 bp, 4 predicted proteins | sample EllFjometageno78_FD_203169 | JGI IMG/M metagenome (GOLD analysis project Ga0307984, IMG submission 203169) | Marine microbial communities from Ellis Fjord, Antarctic Ocean - #78 | ecosystem: Environmental > Aquatic > Marine > Unclassified | place: Southern Ocean | collected 2014-10-09 | reverse complement strand
ACCTCTCTTCTGTGGCCATATACCGTAGTAGAGTTATCTCCCCCAACTATTCTTTGAGCGTGAGTGTTACCTAGGAACATGTGATCATTCATCACCTCGTCTCTACGTGTGCGGTTCCATTCACTCTCGTTACGCAACATCACCCACCATTGCTGGTTGTCGTATTTATATGTGTGACCGTTTTTCCAGGTACCCAAAGTTCCTACACCTTCAGCTTCGATCCTCTTGAAAGAGTTCACTGCTATTTCAACGTCGGTAGATGTGACATTCTTTTTGCTGGTCACGGTAGCGCCCTCACCATCCTGGAACGCAAACTCACCAACCTTGATATCGACCTTCATATTGAGGCTGTTGCGGCCAATACCAAAACCGTAAGGGTTATTTGGATCAGGCGCATCAGTATTATCTCCACCACCATCGCCACCTTCAGGTTCCCTTGTGTCTTCACCAAAACCATAAGCCTTTCGAGCTTCTGTGTCAGCATAGAACTGAGCCGCTAAAGCATGAGCTACACCTCTTTCACCCGGCTTGGGGTTAGTTAGAGCCCTTATAATCTCCCTAGCGTTTTCTGGACTAGCGAAATCCTCTGCGTTTACTACACCATCTGGTTTTCCATCAGGCCCACTAAGATCCAGGTGACGAGTTTTTGATATATCTAGTTCAGATAAAGTACTTATAATATTTTGGTATTCTTCGCTGTTACTGTCATTGAGAGTCTCTACGTAGCTGTTTTTTGCCCAACCGATCTTAGAGTGGATTGCAGCTTTAAAACCCCCTGGACTGTTGTTAAAGGACGTTTCCATACCATTTTGAACCTTGTTGTAGATATCAGAGAACTCCCCTTTACTTTGCGACCCCTCGAGCTGGTAGCCATGTATCATTTCGTTTAACTCAACAACATACTCACTTTGTTTGTCAGCCTCCTTAAGCATATCCTGTATCTCAAATATCGTTCCTTCTACGGGTACATCAGTGTATCCACCTTCGCCATCAGGCTGTTTGTACACGTAAGAGTAAACATCCTCTCCTTTGAGGTTTTTTCTTTTATTAAAGGTAGCGTCCGTGGTATCTTTACCCGCTGCGTCTAACGCTAGTTGCTCTATAAGCCCAAGATACCCAGGGTTATCAGAAAACATCTTAGGATCGTATTTATTATTACTCACTATGTCAATAACGTCTTCAGCGGCATCACTAGTTTTTTGCCTGCCTTTAACTAATTTGTTAACCTCGTAAAGTATTTGATCTCTTTCACCTTTGCCTTTTTTACCTCTAGGCACTTCCTTGAGCCTATCTCGGTATCCATCAACCTGTAACTGAAGAGCATCTCTTTCTGACTGTAAGTCTATTGTTCCGTCGTTAAGCTGAGTCTCCAGATCTGCTATAGCTTTCTTCACACCATCGCTAAGAGCGTCGATATCCTTCATGTTAGCCGCAAACTTTTCGTTTTGGGTGTTAAGAAACTCCCCTCGTGCTTCAACAAAGTTATCCGTCATACCCTTCATAGAGAACGGTTGCTGTGCTGTAGCTAAATTACCGGCTGCTGCTACTATACTAGCGTCCGCCTTTATGTTCATACCTGTTGCTGTCTCTGCCATTATAGTTTATTATTAATCGTAAAACGTAGCGTTAGGATTTCTATTATTTCCATTTGATGCTAAAGGGTTACCGAACTGATCTACGCCATTTCCACCACCACCACCGAAGTTCATTGAGCCCCAATCAACTTCACCAGCTGCATTTCCTAGCGAGTTTATATTCTGCATTTGCATCTGTGATTGAGCGAAGCCCATTTGCATTTGATTTGCATACGCTTGTTGTACTCCTCCGGCCGCTCCAGCAGCACCTTGGTACGCTACTCCTAATAAAGTTGATTGTCTCTGCATCTCTGCCTGTTGAATCATCTGCTCTCCACCTCTTTGAGCCATGTCTACGGCTGACTGACCTTGCATTTGCATTTGCTGAACCTGCATAGCGCCTTGAGCAGAAGCAGCTTGATTCCTGGATTCTTGCTGACCTATATCAGCTGATACCTGCCTAGCTTGAAGTGTTCCTTGACCGGCTAGTGATTGAGCTAGACCGGCAATACCTGATGATCCAGCGGCGCCACGTAGCTGTGACATGATATTAGAACGCTGTTGAGCACCTTGTTCCATTTGGAACCTAGCGGACTTTTGGTTGACAGTTAAGTCCTCCATAGTATTCTCCATACCTTGATACGGATTTACCATATCCTTGTAAGGATTCGTAAACTCAAACTCCCTGTATTTTTGCTTCTGTGCGTCAAGCGCTGCTTGCTGTTCTTTTTGAAAAGCTAGTTGAGTGTTAGCTTGCTCTTGAGCTAGCCTGTTTGCTCTCTTTGCGTTTTTGTTAGAGCTAAACATGCCGAAAACAGCTACACCTACATTAATCCAGCCCATCTTTATTTATTTTTAATGTATTCATCATATTCCTCGTAGTTTAAAGCTATTATGTCTTTTTCTAGTTCTTTTAGGTTTTTTGTTCCAGTTGGGTTTTTATGAGTATTATACCACACTGAGTCCTCGTGAGCGTATAAAACTCTTTTTACGCCTGGTGTAGAAACAATAAAACAAGGAGCCACATAGTCTACTGTTTCATTTTCGTTGACTACAGTAACGTGCCCCTTTAGTAAAAAGCACATGTGTAGATGCTTGTGTATTGCACCCATAACAGCAGAACCCTTGAACATGGTCATCTCTCTTACGTATACACCATCCATAAAATAGTGCTGCATAGGGAAAGAAACGCTATTATCCACTATAGGATTTTCTTTATCTCCAACTATGATATTCACACCGTCTGCTACTAGCTCTAAGTCTTGTTGTAGTGAAGTTATTAAAGATCTAAAATCTTTACTTACCTCACCTTCGCGATATTTTTCTAAATTACTAGTCATTCGACTTAATTAAAATGTATTACACTAGTATAGTTACATTTATTAGCGGTTATTTACTGCTCTCAGTTACCTCTGAGCTTACAGCGAATAATTCAGCTGGAAGATTACCGCTGTTACGCATCGTAACTTCAGCGTAGTAACCTTTGATCCCGCTATTGTTTACTCTATTGTCTTTAGAGAACATTAGAAATGCTCCTATGGGAATACTTGAGGTTCCAGGAACTTCGATATAGCTTGAGCCTATCTTTGTTATAACGCCTATAAATATTGGATTTTGATCACCAATCTGCTGATTGTTAATACTCGACAAGGAACTTGTCTCTACATAGTACGCGGTATCCCCTGTCTGCACAGAGGCATTGTCTATTTTTGATTGTAGGTTTATTATCATGCTGCTTCTCCTGGGGTTATAAAGTTATCTAATAATATATTTATTACTCTATTAGTAGGACCAAATTTCTCTATTGTAAAACCTGATTTGAAGTCTAGTGCAGAGTAGCTCCCAACAAACTTCAGCACCGTACCTGCTACGAGATGCTGAGCCTTTTCAACTACAATACTTCCTGCAGAAGCACCAGCAGTTACTGACGTAACAGCATTATCGCCGTTGTTATCTACACCGTCACCAGTGTATGTAACCGTGTCACCACCGGCTATACCGTAAGTGCCGTTAAGTGCGATTGTTACTTGGCTACTATCAGTTGCTTCCGTGGCACCAGTAGCCACAACGTTTTTCTCTACGTACCCATCTGGTGAAATACTAACCCCAAAAGATGACATGAGATCGTTCACTACCACCCCTATAGCTAGACCTATGGTTTTAACACCTCTAGCCTCAAACGTAAGAGTAACATCGTTGCCAAAAGACTGGGCAGTGGATAGCGAAATAATTTTTGTATTCTTATCAATTGCTTTGATATAGGGAGTCCCAGATAAACCTGTTCCACTTATCACATGTGTACCAATAGTAAGATCTTCTACGCTATCAAGCTCTAAATTCCCGATTCCACTTGAGGTGCCGACGGTTGCATGCGTATTTCTAAAGACTAAATCCTCTGAAGTGGGTTGTCTAGAGATTTTTAAGCCAAAACCCTTAGCATCATTTGCAATGTTTGCAAAGCTCTGGGCGAAGTTGACGATCTGAGTGGGATTTGATGGGGAAGCAACAACATTTAATGCCGACGGTAGCGTGGCGTAGTTCGCTGAGTCTGTTAATAGTTGGAACGATATAGTTGTATCCAAAACCTGCGTAATGGATGTGTTTATCGCTCCGGCTTTTGAATTTAAAATCGTGTCTGTTGAAGGGTCAGCTATAACTACTATGTTGTAAGTTGCTGTTGCACTAACTACTGGAAACTGTATTCGCCCAGAAAGGCTATTACTTGATAAAGTTCCTTTAAAAATATTCTCAGGTGTATGAGAGGCTGCCAGATCAAATACTTTAGTAGAAAAATTATAGAACTGACTAGCGCTATTAACTACCTGTAATATAAATGAAGCACCTTTTGTTCCTCTTATGGTAAAGGCTCTGTTTTCCCCTATTTTAGCAATGTTTTTTTTAGCTATGTCTAGCGAATTTATTATCTTATCCATTTTAGTTGATTGTGCTTGAAACAACGCCTAGACCTTGAAAACTAAAGCTTGACGTGTCAATTTCCGACCCTGCTGTAATCTGTTCGCCTTTTATGTAATTAAACCACTTACCTTCTTTTTCTATAAATTCTTTTATAGAACCTCTACTTGAGTCTGTTACTATAGAACCAACACTCCACCCATTGATATTTGCTGAATCAATAGAACCGTCGCCAAATGAATTTTGGACAGTGGCATCATCTGTAAACGCCACGCCCTCACCCCCTTCATCCAGCGATGCTAGGACATCCATAGTGTTCCCAATGAGTACGTTTTCGTAAGATTCTATAGCGGCTTGTGAACCTTCATAGTTAATTGTGTTAAAGCTTTTAACTACAGAGGGTTCTTGGTTTAATATAGCTGTAACAGCAGATCTATAGCTTATATCATAAAAATTGTTTCTTGATAGCTTTGTGTTATGCTCCCATAGCATACCGCTATCCATTGTGAAATACCGGTTTGATAAGCTTAACGCACTCTCTGGTATATATGATTTAAAGCTAACCCATCCTTTTGCGTCTTCACTAAAACTAATTGTTTGACTTGAAGATTCAAACTCTGATTCAGTTATAATCCTATTTAAAAATATATTGTCTATAGTTCCAGTAAAATCCTGATCATGAGCTCGTATAATCAAGCACCCGTTAGGTAAAATAGGATTGCCGTCCGCACCAGTTTCATCATTTATAAAATTACTACTTACTATAATTGTTGTTTGGATAGTTTGCGTTTGATCTTGCCCTGGAAAATCAGCGTAGCTAAATGCTTGGTTAAAACCAGCGGTGTTACCAGGGTTGTAATACATGATCTCAAAACCTTGTCCATTTAAAATTGTAGCGTTAAAAGATAGGTTAAATGTTTGGCCCAATAAGAGTTCGTCTTCTATTGGCTGGAATACCATTACTCCTCCACCCTCGGGTGCGTTAAGGAATGATATTGCCCCATCACTCCAAGTAATAAAGTTTTCATCTGTTTGATCAAAGCCTTCTATAACCCAGCTCTCTATGCCTTCTCCGGTTGCACCGGTTAAAGAGAAATAGTTTGTTATATCTACTAATTCTATAGCTGATACAGAGCAATAAGTGTCATCATCATTAGCTGATTGAAATTGCACGAAATTTGTAGTGCCACTAGTGTTTTCCTCACTAGTTACTTCAGGTGTGATACTCTCACCGTCTCTTTTGACAAATACTTCAGCGTCTTCCGTAAAATTAAATATCATTTCGTAATCACCAATCTGGTCTAAGGTTACACTTACTCTCCAATCTTGATTACTTGCCTTAGCCTTTATCTTACCAGACATACCTAGAGCTATACCATCTTCATCTACGTAATCACTATTTTCTTTGATCGTAAAGCTCAACTTGTAGCCATCGGTTGTAGCTTGGAGACTAGGAATCTCCTGTTTGATATCGTGGGGACCTACTGCGTTATAGAAATTAGCAAATCCACCTTTATAATACACTTGAGGATGAGAAAACCACTCAGACGTGTTTTCTACAAAAGCTCTTTCTATAGTATAATCTTCTACGTCTTGCTCCCAGTGCGTAATATTACCTCCACCAAAATCCGTGTCTGTTATATTAGTTATTTCTACTGAGTTTATGTATACAGGCTCTCCGCGATTTTCTATTTGAATTATATGATTAGGTAGCGGCAAGCTTCCGTTAATATTGGCTTTAAACAAGCCTCTTAAAACGTATCTATGCGGATCTAATACATCTCCTCCTTCTTCGCCATACTCTGATTGTATAGCCGGAAGTAGTTTTAGATTACGCGCTGGAGATGTTGTAGCGGGAATACTTACCTCCCCAAAGAAGCCACCGGTATTTCCATAAATCGCTTGAAAATTAGCTTCAGGATTAGTGTTGTTTATTACAACTTCAGCTATTTGCAAATCTGTCGCCTCCAATGCGATTTCGTCAATAATTTGATTTCCATCCTCATCTACAAGATTTACATCTACTAAGTACCAGTTACCAGCTACTATAGGCCCATCATCGTTTAAAAGAAAATTCATTGTTGTAACCGCAGCTTCTTCGTGTTCCACTGCGGGTGCCCTAACAATTGAATTATCTCCTTCGACATCGTGGAGACCTGCAACTAGTTCGCTAAGTGGGACTGGCGTCCCGTTTGGATATAGTGGGTTTGAGCCTTGATTATAGGTTACTGAGTTGCCGTATTCGTCGAGAACTATATCGCCGTTGTTGTTTATTAGCGCTATAACCTCTGGTGGGTTTTCAACACCAAACAAAAGCTCGTTTGCGTAATTAAGATTCCACTGCCATGCAGGGTTACCTGTACTAGTAGGCATGGGGTAATCGTGCTGTACTTCTGTCCACGCTGGTACGCTATATGACTGGACCCCTGCAACGCCACCCACACCTCCGTACTCTGGCAACGGGGGTTGTGTCACTGCGAAGTGCTTTTTAACCCTAATGCCCGTTATAACCATGCTAGGTGGATGTGTGGCGTGATAAGAGGTGGTGAGTTGCCACTTCATTTGCAAGTTCTCAATAACCTTTCTATCACCGCTATTATTCCCGCCGAACTTAAACGCAACTCTATACGTGCCTTCGTTCATCCTTCTTTGATATTGATAGCCAAATACCTCGGTGTCGCGAGTGTTGAAGTCAACGTGAGATGAAGACGACCATCCTCTGTCGTAATCTCTAATGTACTCTTGGTTGTAATAATTGTCAGTGAAATGCTCCTCACCCGGATCTTCTAACTCGGGGAGAGTCGCTTCCATTGTCGCTTCGTCACTCCCCAGATTTGGCGTAGATATGATAACACTATCATCAATCACTGCTCCGTTATCCATCAACCACAATTCAAGGGAAGCCTGGGTAGAGCCTCCCTCATTATACTGTATGTCCACCTCTATTGAGATCTCCTCTTGGTCAAATACAGTCATGTTTGTGACGGCCGAGTTATCGTAATAATAATCACCGCCTAAAGAGTCTTGTACGGCGCTTGGAACAGCTGAATTAGTGTCGTATATATCTAAACCTGTAGCAGGTGGATTAGACGCGTTATTATCACCGTTGTTATTTCCAGGCCAAGAGGATGGATATATGAAGTAAGCTTCGTACTGGTTGTTCTCAATGTTATTTGTGTCAGAGAAAAACTCTATACCTGGATACATGTTATTGTCCCATTCGCTTTGCCCAGAATCCGCGTCTGCGCCTTGAGACCTGAAGAATATCAATGGCCCGTTATACCCTCCTAGACCGCTAGCTCCAGGTTGCCACCCATCATTACCGGGCTCATACCACCCAATTCCACTTGATCCACCATGGTATTGCCATCTTTGAATATACGCTCTAGGTGTGCCACCGCCATGGGCTGTGCTAAAGAAACTTTCTGAAAGAGCATCTCCCCCAGAAGATTGCCCGTCATCTCCACTAAATGAAAGCACTGTAACACCACTATTATTTACTTCGTATTGTGGGCCTTGCGCATCTTGAGGTGGCTCGGGGTTTACAGGGTCTACAGCGTCTACATTTATAGACTGGTGGTTTATAACAGTGGTAGTACTGTTAAGATCTGGGTTTACGAAAATTGAGATACTAGGGTTTGCGTCATTGAGGTTGTTAGTGATGAGCTCTTCAACAGTGTTATCTCCTTGAAAAGGAGATCCTATGTTTAAAGCGCCATCGGTTAATAAGTCGGTGTTATCAATAAACTCTTGAACGAGCTCTCCTGAGGAAATATCATCGTTAACGATAGGTGTTGTAAACACCTTAGGTTTTATAGTTAAATTGTAGTGCTTGCTATACCCATTGTAGCTACCTAAAAGCTGAGCGTTGTTTACTAAATTATCTCTAAAATAATCACGCATACCCGCATCAGATATAGGTGTAAGCCCATCCATAGATAACCTAAGCACCGCGCCTCTTTGTTTATCAGCAAAGTATGCTCTGTATGATTCAGAGGCAAAAGACTCTGGATGTGTAGATATGCCGTAATCGCCTACAAAAGGCACTGCCTGGCCTAGTACATTTTGATTTGACACAAGCTGAGGATTACCGTCGGCATTAAACAACGCATCCTTATTAGCTAGTATTTTCAATACCCTGTCTTCACATAGAGCCACTAGATCTGTGCTTCTTGCAAAAAGCTTCTGTATGCTACCGTACGTGGGGTTTAAGTCTTTAGTTATCTTCTCTGCGGCAACAAATTGATTTAAGTTGTTTACTCCAGAGTTTGAGTTATATATACCAGAGTATATAAGGCCGTTGGCTCTATGCTCTTCCGCGAAAGGCTCCTCTAAAGTTGCTGAAGCTCTAGCCCCGCTAGATATCTGCATTTCATTGAAGCCATCACGAATCCTGTTAGACTCAATACCGTTACCAAACGAAAAGCAATTAAACCAGTTCAACCCAACATTAAAAGCCGGATTCACTTCTATCTCAATGTTAAACTTATTTCTTGTGGGTGCTGTCTCTAACTGATCTTCGTTGTTATCAAATATCTTAGCTTTTGTGTAGCTACCGTCTGCCCTATAGAATTGCAGCACAGCACCTGTGTAGTTCACCTGCTCAAAAATAGAGTTTTCCTGCGGTAAACCATGACTTATAGTAAAGCCAGACCCACCGTCCCACGAAGATAAAACTATATCCTCAGGAATATCTACTTGAGACGCACTCTCTGGTAGACTACTTACTTTAACCCTGCAGCCTTGTGGTGCGAAGATCTCTCTGTTATCACCCTCAATTCTCGTTGGAATGTTGCCACTAGCCTCGTAATATATATTTAAATCTGATAGCTGCTGAGGTTCTGTTTCCCAAATCGTGGGAGAACTATATAAATCGCCACTTAAAGCCGGTGGGACGTCTGTTAAAAATTGTATTAAATCGTTAGCAGGACTTGAAGTCATTTGAAAATCGTCTCTTGGGTCGTAATTCCCTACTCCCGCAGGGTTTTTATCCAGCTCAATTACATAGCATGTCCTTCTGTTATTTGCTGCTCCAAAATGTTCAATAGCCTCTATAAGATTAACATCTTCTTCGCCGTCTGTTGGTTCAGGCTCACCTGAAGTACCTGCAGTATTTGCCCAAGCACTAGCGGCTTCTTCAACACTATTGTTGCCTCTTTCATATCCACTGCCATCCCACAGCCACCTCATCCTCCACGAAGTGTGATTATACAAGTGTTTCTCCTGTACGGATTTTACGGTGTATACAACCTTATTTATATCTGATTTAAACTTAAACTTAGAATTTGCTGTTTTTAGTTTTGTTATAAAACTCTGGATACTTGCGTCATGGCCAGTGGCAGTGAACGCCGGGTTCCACTGATTAACGTGAATATCTGTAAACGCCTCGTCGTAACCTTTACCGGTTAAGGGACTAGGAGAGCCTTCTAAACCAATACCATCACCACTATAATTCCCCTCAAACTCTATATGGGTTAATTCACTATCTCCAAAAGTTTCCGAAGGGGCTGACGAATTAGAGCCTGATATCCCACTTAACAAGAGAGGTGTTTTTGTGAATACACCACCACCCCAAACCCCTTGCAACAAACTAGCTATACTATCTTTACCTTGAAGTTTAACACCATCAAGATCTTGAATAGTAACTAAGTCCACCCCTGGGGCAAGGAACGATAAGTGCATGAAAAACTTCCCGTCTTCTTCAGTGTACGTTTGGTCATACTCTACGGTAGGTTGGTTGGCAAGTATAGTGGCGGCAGTCCAGTTTAGTTGGTCGAGTATAGTTCCACCCGTGCTTTCAGCCACGGTGGTAACAGGTTTAGATCCGTATATACTTCCTGCAACCCATCTTCTAGCTTCTTGAGAGTGAGCAGGGGTTGTCTCAACTATACCCTCCATAGAGTTTATTAAGTGATCTTGAAACTCATTCTCCGAGTTAGGATAACTAGGCACTGGGGTTAAGCTTATTGATGATCCTGACCACCCGAATCCTAGGTCAGGAAGTGGATCACCGTTCTCATCTGCATCAAAAACCTGTTGTTGTGTAGGCAGAATAGAAGCCCATTGAGGCTTTCTGTATTTAGTCTTAGCGCCAAACCAGCCTTCTCCAGCTTCTTTAGCGTACCACTCGTTATTAGTTGCGGGGTTAGAGGATATGAAATACATATCATCTATAAAGAACGTTCTCCCAACTCCAGGTTCAGTAAAAATTAAGTCCCATTCAGCTTCAGTGTTAGCAATTCCACTCACCTCTGTTATATTTGAAGAAGGCCTGGTACCTGGACCAGTATAACTCTCCGAAGCAGAGTTTACTATACCAGTAGTCTCCCCATTTCCAGGTTCGGCAAAATGACCGTATAACCAGCATGCCTTTGCGTCTGCTGTTGTATGTAGCTGGTTAACACCAGATGACAAAGGTGCCCCAGTTAAAAACGTGTCGTGCTTAATTTTAACAAAAAACTTCCCGCTAAAATCCTCTTGACCTCTAAGCTCCCTTCGTGTAATCTTAAACTTTAAAGTTGTAGGAAGCGCAACCATATTATCAGGGTCTCCAACTAAACCAGTGGTTGAGGCTAAGCGTGCATCCTTGCTTGATATCTGCTCAGAAAGCTTGAGTACATATCTATCAGCATTTGGGATAGATGCGGGTCGGGTGACATCTGATACGTTATATCTTGACGAATGCTCTCCACCATTTTCCCAGGATATATAAAAATCTTTATCGTAATCACCAACTCGACGACTACCCGATTCAGAATCTAAGTCAAAAAAAGCTAGTGCCGTACCATTTATAGGTGCAATACTATTTGCCTCAACTGAATCCAGCCATCCCTGCACGCATATGTGTATTGTGTCTGTTTCAAAATCTATTCTTTTACCCTTACTTATGTCGCTATTATGATAGAAGGGTTTTGTATCATTTGCTGCCGTTCCTTCTGGGGTTTGACCTAAAGTAGACTCTGTATACTTAACAGCATCTGGAGCTTCGTTTTTTATATCAAGTATCTTATACTTGTTTTCTTTAATAACTTGGCCGTCTGATCCATCATATATCTTTTTAGCTATAATGTAATCGCCCTCTATCACCTTATTCCTATCAGCTGAAGGGAAAGAGATATAGAAATGCTCATCTAAATTTTCAGACGATGAGTGTGTAAATGGAAAGTAAGACTTGTCCATTATCATATTGTAATACTCGCCTGATGTAGACTTAACGTAAAACTTATAGTAATCAACCCACTCTGGGAGCGTAGACGTCAAACTTGCATTTAACATGCGTGACTTGCTTGCGCTAAGCCCTAAGTTAGAATCATTCCAGTTAACTTTTACAGCCGCGTCTTTTGAGGTTAGTACTGGAGTTTCTCTACCGTACTCGTCGCCTAGCACAACTCCAAGTTGATACTCTCTTAACGATTTCAGCGACTTAAGCCCTCCATTGTTAAAGTCCTGTGAATCTCTTAGTTCTTGGCTAGCATTAACACCGGGTTTATTGTCTTCAAAATCATAACCCTGCTTGTAGTTACCATATACTATTCTGTTTCCAATAACTTCTTGAGCAAGCGCTGATTTTGGTACAATATCAAAAGCCCTAAGAAGTTGATTCTCTGGTAGTGCTGCTTGTAGATTCTCTGATGCTATAACGTATTTGCCTTTGTGACGGGTCTCTACGCCTTCGCTAAATTGAGACGATCCGTCTTCCAACCACTCACTGTCTGTATATTTTATATTAGCAATCGAGTATATTACAGGAGAGTTCTCCTGCTTGTAGAGTATATCTACTTGAACAACGTCCTCTGGAATATCAGTTGGTATAAAGTCGTATAGCTCTATTGACTCTACGAGGTTAACCATAGCCTTATTGTACGACTCATCACTTGAATACGCGTTAAAGGAATTGACTAAATTATCATACTCTGGGTTAAACACAACCTCTGTAAACGGTCCAAAGGCAGAGTACTCTCCATCTCTATACTTATACCTAAGACAAAATCTTGG
>Ga0307984_1000918_pt1 | contig 12511 bp, 9 predicted proteins | sample EllFjometageno78_FD_203169 | JGI IMG/M metagenome (GOLD analysis project Ga0307984, IMG submission 203169) | Marine microbial communities from Ellis Fjord, Antarctic Ocean - #78 | ecosystem: Environmental > Aquatic > Marine > Unclassified | place: Southern Ocean | collected 2014-10-09 | reverse complement strand
AACAACAATATACTATACATAAATTGTATGTAGGCGTGTTTATGTTGTATCTTAATAGTACACTACACATGTCCTAACATGATTCAAAGACTTGTATTCTATTTCGTTTTTCTCACGTTTGGGGGAGTTCTTATGGGCCAAACCCCTTTCGGACCCCCTTCACTACAGAAAAAAATTGCTGAACATAATTTATCTGAATGTCATTCGGCTTTGAACCCTGGGTTGATTGGAACAGGAAGAGACGAGTTCTCAAAAGTCGATCCTCCCGAGTGGTTTACTCCTGGTTCTGATAGGGTCGCGAATATTGTGGTTAGCTATAGTCAGGGGTTTCCTGAAGAGGCTCAAGCTGCGCTTGAATACGCCTTGGATATTTGGGGGCAGCTTCTAAACAGTGAAATCACGATTTGGGTGAATGCTGAATGGGGTACGTTAAGTTCAGGGGTGCTTGCTCAAGCCGGCCCCGAGACGTTGCACTCAAACTTTCCTGGAGCGACGTCTGGGAATAAATATTTCCCGGGAGCTTTAGCTAACTCACTATCTGTTAGCGATCTATCGCCCGGACAACCCGATTTGAATATTACTTTTGGAGATGGTATAAATTGGTATTATGGGATGGATGGCAACACGCCTGGCAGTAAATATGATTTTGTAACCGTTGCACTTCACGAGGTGAGTCACGGACTGGGTTTTATAGGTAGCGCAAACCACAATGGAAACTCTGGCTTTACGGGGATCTCTGGAACACCTCTGATTTATGATGAGTTCGTTGAAACTTCTGACGGGACAAGCATTCTTAGCTTTAACAGTGGAACCATTGACTTAGGGGAGGCATTGGAAAGTGATGGGTTGTTTTGGAATGGAGCTGAAGGAGGAGCAAGTTCTACCATAGGAAGACCTCGACTTTACGCGCCTGCTAATTGGAACGGAGGGTCCAGCTTTTCGCACCTCCGAGAAAACACCTATCAATCAGGAACTGAGAATTCTTTAATGACTCCGTTCTTAGGGACAGCGGAAGCAATTCACAATCCAGGTCCTGTAGTTGAAGGCATGTTTAGAGATATAGGATGGAGTATGGATCTTATTTCTGTAAACTGTGGGGTTTTGTCAGCTGTTTCAGGCCTTCAATTGCCGTGTAACCCAGCTTCAAGTACATATACGCAACAGGTTGTAATCACCTATGAAAACAATCCTACTTTAGGTGTACTCGTTGTGAACGGAACTTCTCATACGATAGGCTCGAGTCCCCAAACGGTTACGCTCGTAAATCAACCTGCAGACGGTCTACCCGTTGATGTAGAGGTGTATTTTACATCTCAGCCCGATTGCATGATGACATTCCCAGCAGCGTACACAGCAATCGATCCTTGTTGCCTTAATTTGAGAATCGCAGCGGTTAACCCAGTGACAAAAACAGTCTCCATAAATAACACTGGAAATTGTGACGATGGCTTAGACGGATTCAGCCTGTTTTCAGACTTTACAGTTGTAGACCTCGTGTCTCTTGTGACTCCCGGTTATGTTCTCGTTGCGGGGGGAACCTTAGAGGTGGTTTGGTCTGACTGGGACCCCGCATTCATTTACACAAACGAAGGAGAATTGTCGCTCGTGAACCCTATAAATCAAGTTGTGGACTATGTCCAATGGGGGAGTCCAAATCACGCATCAGAGCTTAACGCTGTTGCAAATAATATCTGGGAAAGCAACGACTACATTGCGGGAGAACCTCCATTTAGTTACACTGGTACTGGTGAATACGGAATGGCAGAGTGGAGTTTTGTGCCTTATGTATGTAATGTCATAGCCGCAAGCGCGGGAGTCACATCTGATTGTGACCTGAATTCTGGGTTGTACACTCAGGAAATACACTTGACTCTTTTGGATCCTCCTACCTCCGGTGAGATTACTGTAAATGGACAAGATTTCGTGCTTGATGGGGACAATACCAGCAGTCTTTCAGGTGAAGCGATCCTTGCGACACTGACTTTAGAAAATCTTGTTTCAAACGGCTTGACCGTTGATTTAAATATCACCTTCGACGATGATGCCGCCTGTGGAGCCGTATTTTCTGAAGTGATCAGCGCTCCAGAAACGTGTTATTGTTTGAATGATGTAAACGTTGATGGGTCAATTAACGTGGGCGATATTCTTCTGGTTTTGGCAGAATTCGGTTGTGGTTCAGGATGCTCTGCAGATGTTACAAATGACGACAATGTCAACGTAAGTGACTTGCTGTCTATCCTGTCAGAGTTTGGGCAACCTTGTGGTCTTTGAAACGCTCCCGTCTGTTTGGACCCATTGAGAGATAAAGGGAACCTTCAATCACTAATAAAGACCATAAGGTAGATTTGTGAGGTCTCGCTAAGACAGGGCCGAAACCTGGGGGACAGAATGCAAAATCATCCTCTTTTTTAACATGTTTGACCGAACACCGCAAGGATGGCCAAGACATCTGTAATCGACACTGAACCATCCCCATCAACGTCAGCTATACACTCTGTAAGGCATCCATATTGACTAAGGAGGGATAAAACATCGTTGATGTCAATCATTCCGTTCGGCACGATGTCTTCCGCACAGCCCATGAAGGAATTCACATCGAGTTTAACCTCTGAAAAACCGTAGCAATTTCCTCCGTGGTTTGAAGTGACCGACAGAAGCAGGTAACGCACAACCAGTCCTTCAAAATCAGGACCAGTTTCGCCGAAATAATTCTCTGAGCCTGGCGCTTCTTCAAGATTGATGTCTCCCCAATAGTTCCAATTGGCGCCATCAAGTGACCAGTCCACAATCATATTGGCAACCCCACGAGAGGTTTCACCAGACACATTGTAATTCCAAAAATGACTTTGGTTGAGCTGGTAATTGCTCCCAAAATCATAACGTATCCAATGACCTTCTGATCTGTCAGGGTTAGGGTTTACAGTCACAACACAAGATTGCCATGCATCGTCTGTCAACGTTGAGTGATCACCCTCGCACATTTGAGAAAGAACCGTATCAGAATGAAGAAGCATTACAAGGCTAAAAACCGATGCAAGCCAGAAAAAATAGTGTGCTTTCATTATGCTGAATTAAAGATTCATAAATCCAATTGGGGTGCCAACCCCTGGTGTATAAAAGTTATCTAGGTTGGGAAATATGTTGGGGAGATCCGAGGGAGTCACACCCATCCAAAGCGCAAGTTCAGAAAAATATTGATCTGTAGAGATCTCAGGAATAATAACGCCATTTCCGATGTCTAAGTTTCCACCCAAATCTAAAGAGGGGTATTGGCCATAGAACTGCCCACCATTCACTGCACCCCCAAACACCATAGAGTGACCGCCCCAGCCGTGATCTGAGCCGCTTCCGTTAGAAGCTAGGGTCCGTGCAAAATCAGAAATCGTGAACGTGGTCACCTTTTCAGAGATTCCAAGCTCATCCATGGCTTCGTAAAACGATCCAATCGCACCACTCAAAAGCGAGAGTTTGGCAGCTTGATTGTTGATGACCTCTCCGTGTGTGTCGAATCCCCCTAATTTGAGATAATACGTTTGTCTTTCCATACCCAGCGATCCCGAAACAGCGATGCTGTTGGCCACCATTTTCATTTGTTTTGAAATAGTGGTGTTGGCAAATTCCGTAGACAACGGATTTAAATCTGAAAGCGCTGAAGTGAAGATTTCGTGCTGGCTTTGGGATAAATTCACTTTGTTCGCATAGGTCTGCTTGAGAATGTCAGTGTATTGCTGATCCAAGATGTTTGACACACCTTCGCCCACAAGCATCGAGAAAGCGTCTGTGCTGTTGAGCATATTAATGCCAACGCTGCCTTGAGGTGTAATCGTGAATTCGTCAACAGTATTTCCAGCTTGCCATAGGTTCGTCCCAGCAAGCGAGAGGTTCATGGACATGTCTTGATTTGTGTTGCCCGAAGCAAGAATGTCTGCGACTTTTCCGCCCCACCCTTTCGCATTGCGTGACTGAGGAATGGACGTTTGCCAATGACGAGATTGGTCTGAATGAGATTTTAACCCTAAAGGAACGGGGGCAGCCCCTGACAAGATTTGGGATTTGGTCACTGGTTCAATCAAGGTCCCCACATTGGCAATCACCGCTGCTCTTCCCGCATTAAACATGTTGGCCACTTCAGGCATGGAAGGATTGAGGCCGTAATTGATCCCCGAAGGATCGGTGTAATCAAGGGGCAACAGATCGCCTTGCGGCAACGCCAAGTTTGACCTCGTAGCGGCATAAACATTATAGGGCTCCGCTGATGTTGGTACGATCATGTTGTATGAATCGTTCCCTCCTGCAAGTAAAATGCACACAAGAGCTTTGTAGTCATCTGGTGGTGGTGATGGTGCCAGGGAATTCATCATCCCAAGGGTGGTAAATGATGACAGAAAGGCGGTTGAGCCCATTGCTGCGCAGCCCGTAGTGCCAATGAAATTTCTCCTAGATATTTTATTTTTGTGTTTCATTGGGGTCACTTTTGGATGATATAATCCGGGGAGATTAAGAGAAGATAAAGAGCCACTTTAACTCTATCTGAAGGTGCAATACCTTCTACATCGATGAGCGTTGAAATTATGTCTAACGTTTCTGAAGAGGCTGTCCCGCCTGCAAGAAGTATGTTAAGCCTATCGACCATTGCTTGCACATCATTCGATGCCAAAATGATTTCATCCTCAAAGTCTAAGGTGACATTGTCTTCGGGAGAATTTGTTCCCACCCCCCACCAAGGGACACCTATGTCATCCGGATGCGCCATTGTAACGGACTCCATATAGATTTCTCCAAAACACATGTCAGCAACGAGATTGATATATCTAATCGCATTCGCCGAGTTTAACAATTCAAACTCAGGCGCGACTAGAGATGAGTCCGATATAGGGCCTGAAGGGGCGTAAGTCGGCAGAAAGAAATTGAACACCGTTGGAGACGCCATCGGATGTTGCCCCATCTCTTGAGCCATCCAGCCAACACTCCACATCTTGCCCGATTGATTTGAGGCATTGAAAGCCTTCAACAATTGAATGTACCGCACCATGGGTTCCCGCATCTTCCCACTGCTTATGTCTTCAATCCAAGAACAATGTCTTGCTTCCTCATCCAGAAGAATCGCCTTCACAACCGCAGACAAATCTCCCCTCACCTCTTCCCCATTGTTCACAAATACCGACGCCACACGTTCAATGTATTCGGGAGAAGGGTTCGATTTCACCATTCTCTGAATCAACTGTTTACTGACAAAAGGAGGTGTGTTTGAGTGTTCAAAGAGGAGGTCCAAAGCCATGTCAATATCCTGACCGCCTGAAGCGCCATCTACCGTGGATACTCCATTAAGCAGATGCTTGACGCCCTCCTCATGCCATCCTTCAAACATCACCATAGGCATTGTGGAGTTGATATGTGGTACGGTGTTGTACCAAACACCCCATTGAACTATTTCCTCAGAATAATCAACCCATGGCGCCCAATATTGTGCTGGGCCCAAACCGGTGAATACTTTAGCCAGTTCTCCAACATCGTTGCTCTCATATGTCGGAATCGGAAGACCATCTTCATCTGTGACAATGGAGCCATCCATTTCTAGTTGATGTATCCCAATTGTGAACAGTTGCATTACCTCTCGTGCGTAGTTTTCATCAGGATGAATGTTTTCATCTTCGTTGGTTGGTGAATTGTTGATCGAGCTGAGAAAGTATCCCATGGCTGGATGGTATGTCACTTCCTCGAGCAAATCTCTGTAATTGCCAAAAGCGTTTGAATTCAAAACATCATAATAAGCTGCCAATCCGAAAGCATCACGTTCTAATTTAGAATCTTCCGAAATCACTAATATTTCACTGAGTGCCAGTGCAACTTTCTGCCTCAACAAGTCTTCACCCGACATCGCATTGTTCCACCATGCCATGCGCCAATAAAAATATGCTGGATAGACATCATCATTGCCGTTGATGATGATCTCGCCCCATTCATCATAATATGCTTGAACGAAATGGTCCCATACCATTCGGGTAGTATCGAGGTAGTTCATTTCTGGCAACAGAATCTGTTCATCGATCCAGTTTTCAAAACCTTGCTCTGAAAGTCCTTCAATGGCCTCGAAATCATACCCTGTGGTTGCCTGACCTAAGAATCTAGCTGCATCACGAAGTTGTTGGTCCATTCCAGATCCATTCATGGTGTTAATCCCTTCGCCTAAAGATCCTGTTCCGCTCGCTGTAACAGAGATCCCCGTCACATGTCCAACGCCCAGATAATCTGTGTGAGGCAATATTTGTGCGGAGAAATTTGCTGTGAAAAACAGGAAGAATCCATATAAAACCCAATCCTTTTTCATTTTTTTGAGATTAATTTAAAATCACGTGCTTATATGACGGGGTCCCTCCTTCAAGGTTTAGTTGTAAAATATATGCTCCTCTTGAAATTTCGGAAACATCTATTGTTGTGGCGTTTTGTAAAGAGTAGCTTCTCACAATACGACCTGAATAATCTCGCAAAAGAAGCGCGGCTTCGCCTTGGGTTGATTCAAGAATATTTATATGAAGTACCGTCGAAGCCGGAGTGGGATAGATCTCGAAAACAATACTCTCCAGCTCATCAATGGAAACTGGCGTAATATTTACCGCGAGGCAAACTTGATCACTGGAGCATCCACCACTGTTTGTTTCTGTGACGCATAGAGAGCCGGATCCAGAGCCCCACCAAGCCACGTTTATGTCAGAAGTGCCTTCTCCATCTGTAACATCACCGCTTGTAGACACCCAATCGTATGTGCTTCCAGTAGAGTTTGGGTATGAGTATAACAAGAGCATATTTGCAGAGGGAGCTACTTCTCCTGAGATCGCATACGTACTCAAGTAGCTACAAATTGCAGGGTCTGGAATCGCTAACGCGGAGAAGTTACATGCATCCGGATCATTGCATCCATATCCCAAACACATACAATCATCTTGAATCACATCGTCAAAAGAATACTGGTCACCATCATCACAAGGATCTCCCGGCAAAAAACAAGTGGAATCGTCGAGTGTCGCTTCCATGTCGAAGTTGCATGCCATCGCATTCGTACAGCCCGAACAACTTAAAAAATCACACGTTCCATCATCTACAGTCGCGATCGCATTAAAATTACATGCATCAAGTTCGATACAACCATAACATGTGTAATCACAATTCATGCTGTCGTCTGTGGCGTTTGGATCATAGTTACATGCTTCTGGCTCGTAGCACCCTTCGATTTCAAATTCATCACAAACGCCATCATCATCAGAGTCGTTGACACATTCACCATCTAGGTAAGGATGGGTAACCTCCAAAAGCTCTGGGCAAGATTGAACCAAATTGGTTTGGTCTGCATTCACAAACGTTTGAAAACAAGTCTGAAGCGACCAGTCACCGCAAGTGGTTACTTGTGCAATCATAGTGCGTAACTCCTCTCCAGCCAAAGCATTTGGCGGAATGCCTATTGCGAATACCGCTCCGTTATCGGTAGATTCTGAGCAAATTTCATTTCCTGCAGGCATTCCTATCGTACTTGGAAGCTGACCAGCAGCGTCTCCACTTGTCATTCCTATTGTCCAATACGTGTCGAATTCATATTCCGGGAAAGCACTCCAAAGCACAGAACTGTTTGTCGCATCCATCGCAATGGAACCATCAACGGGATTGTGACAACCACAAGGCGCATTTATATACATCGGAGGAGACCCCTCGGCACCTACATCTGACCATATGGCGCTGATTGCATCGTTCTGGTTTGTAAAGTTTGCGTAGACACGATATGTGCCAAAGAATTCCAGGTCGCTCCCTTCCTCTAAAAACATGGTGTCTAATTCAACTGTATAGCCTGCAAACTGAGCATTTATTGTTGTGAAATTTGTCGAAATGAAAAACGTCGACACCGCTAAAATCTTACAAAAATTATTCATCATATTCCATCTTTGTTTGACACACAAGTTAGTGAATCAAAGTGTAAATTTTCTTTCTTTTCTGAAGGATTTAAGAGTTCATGCCTTCTTCTATCGCCTCCGCTTCAAGAGGGATGTGTGCCATGAGGTCAACGAAACCATCCTCCGTAATTACAATATCATTCTCCAAGCGAATACCTAATCCTTCTTCTGGAATGTAAATCCCTGGCTCACACGTAAAAACATTGCCCGCTTGCATCGGCTTATGCCAGTGGCCCACGTCATGTACATCAAGGCCTATAAAGTGAGAGGTCCCATGCATAAAATACTTTTTGTACGCTGGGTGACCTGCGGACTGTTTTTCTACATCGTGTTTGTCGATCAGCTTCAGATCTAAAAGTTGACGCGTCATAAGCTCCCCTACTTCTTTGTGGTAATCGTGTAAACTCACTCCTGGACGAAGCAGTTTCATCGCACTCTGTATGACTGAATACACTGAATTGTATACCGCTCTTTGCCTGTCGGTAAATTTCCCACTCACAGGAACACACCTTGTCATGTCAGCTGCATAGTTTCCATATTCCGCTCCTACATCTAATAGAATAACGTCGCCCGCTTTGCACTCCTTGTTGTTTTCTATATAGTGAAGGACACATGCGCTAGGTCCGCTTCCAATAATAGGTGTGTAGGCAAAACCCCGAGAACCTCTTCTCAAAAATTCATGCATAAATTCTGCCTCGATCTCGTACTCCATCACACCTGGTTTTACAAACTGCAGAACGCGATCCAGACCCGCTTTTGTGATGTCACAGGCGCGTTGCATCTGAAGAATCTCTGACTTCTGTTTGACGGCGCGTAAGTCATATAAAAAAGGTGACGAACGGGCAATTCTGTGATTCGGATACGCTGCTTTTATCCTCGCGTTTTCTCTCTTCTCTCTCGTTTCCACATGAGAATTAGCTCGTGTATGAGGATTGTCGTTTAGATATAAAACATCTGCTTCGGCCATCAGGCGGTGAAGTGTCATGTCAAATGCTGAGAGCCATTGAACGTTTTGGATTCCTGTTTGTGTTCCTACGTCTGGTTTTGTGAGCTTTGCCCCATGCCAAATCGCGAGCTCTGCGCTCGTCTTAATCGTAAAAAGAATCTCCCTATCCGATACCGCATGAGCATCTGGGAAAAGAAGTAAAATGGTTTCCTCCTGATCGACTCCGCTCAGGTAAAAAATATCGGAAGCTTGCTTAAATGGCAACTCGCCATCGGCACTGGTTGGAAAAATATCATTGGAAAAAAACAAGGCTAGTCCCTTGGATTCCAACTGTTCGGCCAAAGCTTTTCTATTACGTGTGTATAACGCGGAGGGTAATTTTTCGTAACGCATAGCTGCAAGGTACTACCTTCGAGCCATGAGTGATAGCATTTCTACATCTTCTGCGCCCAAACCGGTCGGATCATACCCCCATGCAAGACGTGTGGGGAATCTTTTGTTTTTAAGTGGAGTAGGTCCGCGTGTTGCCGGATCAGGCAATGGCGACAGCAAGGTGCCTGGTCTTGAGCTTTCTGAAAGTGGCGAAATCTTGAAATTTGATTTTGAAGCCCAGGTGCATGCCGTTTTTTCAAACGTCAAGGCTATTTTAGAAGCGAGTGGAAGTTCTTGGGACGAGTTAATAGACGTTCAGGTGTTTCTTGTAAATATGTCCCGAGATTTTGCAACTTTCAATCGCATCTATGCGGCGTATTTCTCGGATCTTGGAGAAAAGAGACCTTGCAGAACCACTGTTGAAGTAAATTGCTTGCCCACTCCCATCGCGATTGAGTTAAAATGCATTGCCTCTGTAAAATAATTGAATGACATGCCTAACAACAAAGATTTTTCTCCTGAAATTTTAGATAAGCTTAATGCCCTGCAGAAAAAATATGCTGCAATGGGACAAGATATTTCCTCGTATTTAGATGGTCTACTGTATGCCGATTTTCTGACTTATTGGGATTACATCAACCTTGACACGCTCCTAAATTTACAACAGCCCATCACACCATATCCAGATGAGAAGGTGTTTATCATTTACCATCAAATTACCGAGCTTTACTTTAAACTTTGTCTACACGAATTCGATCGGGTGGCTCAAAGTGTCGAAGCGGGTGAGCTCACCCCAGCCTTTCTACTTGAGAGAGTTCGAAGAATAAATAGATACTTTGAGGCGCTCACAAGTAGTTTTGACATTATGGTAGACGGGATGGATGCCGGAGAATTTTTAAAATTCCGGATGTCTTTGCTTCCCGCAAGTGGTTTCCAAAGTGCGCAATACCGAAAGATTGAGATTTGCTCAACATCTATTGACAGAATCGCTCACCAAAATCACCGAGAGAAATTTTCGAACCCCACAATTGAGGATCTGCCAAACGTTTTCAAACATCTATACTGGCGTGAAGGAGCGTCCGAACTTAAGTCTGGCAAAAAAACCCTAACTCTGAAGCAGTTTGAGAAGAAGTACGACCGGGATCTACTTGAAATGGCAGAGGAATATTTTTCTGCAAACATTCGATCTGCCTCAGCTTCATTGGACTTTTCTAGCGATGACAAATTAAAAGATGAGCTCAGACATGAAATGCGCTGGCTCGACGTAAATGTCAATATTAACTGGACCCTTGCGCATTATAAATCTGCCGTTCGTTATCTTCAACGTGATCCAGAAGATATCGCCGCTACAGGTGGGACGAATTGGCAGAAATACCTTCCTCCTCGTTTTCAAAAACGGATTTTCTTTCCAGAATTATGGACTGAGCAAGAACTGGAAGACTGGGGTAAAACCTGGGTAAAAAAAGAAATATTCGGTATTAATAGCTAAGTTTTCATGAATCGTATTTTTGTTTTCCTTATATGTCTCTTTGCGCTTTCAGGTTGTTTGAATGACGAAACAAACAAACAAAATGTTCGCAACAATGGTGATTTTACCGGTCCCCATCAAGTTCCCGATCCTGAAATTAGGTTTGGCGTTGTTTGGGATCAACTCGTTGTTGATTCTGGACGCGTAAAAGAGGGTCAGTCACTTTCTCATATTCTAGATCCATATAAGTTTGGATCAGGGAAGGTTGCAACTCTTGCAGCAAACACGAAGGATGTGTATGATGTTCGAAAGATGAGAGTAAACAGTCGTTGGTGGATTGCTTCGACTGTTGACTCCTTGAAGATCCCCGCATGGTTGGTTTACGAGATAAATGCCATCGATTATGTTGTTTTTTCTCTGGGAGATACATTGGGAGCTCAACTTGGATCTTATCCCGTAGACACCTTATATCATCGTGTTCAGGGCGAAATATCTCGGTCACTCTCTCTGGACTTAGAAGAGTTGGGGTCGCCATCTAGCCTCTCCATTTCGATGGCAGGGGTATACGCTTGGACGATCGACTTTACGCACGTTCAGAAGGGTGATGTTTTTGACGTTTATTACTTCCGAAAAGTGGCAAATGGCAATCCTATAGGGATTCCCGTCATCCTTTCAACTAGCTTCACACATCACGGTTACCCATTGCAGGCATATCGATTTAATCAAGGAGATGGGGAGGATTATTTTGACCCTCAAGGCGCCTCGTTAAGGAAGGCGTTTCTTAAATCTCCTGTAGAGTTCTCTAGAATCTCAAGCTCATTTAATAAAAAACGTTTTCATCCTGTTTTAAAAAGAATAAAACCGCATCTAGGTACTGATTATGCTGCGGCTACAGGAACCCCTATTTTAGCTGTTGGCGATGGAGTTGTTATTAAGTCTGCTTACACGAAAAACAATGGAAATTACGTGAAGATTCGCCACAACAATACGTACGAGACTCAGTATCTGCATATGAGTAAGCGGAAGTGTTCCGTCGGAGATCGGGTTCGTCAAGGCCAAACAATAGGTCTCGTCGGAAGCACTGGTCTTGCAACAGGTCCGCACGTTTGCTTTAGGTTTTGGAAAAACGGGACCCAAGTGGATCACAGACAAGAAAAGTTTCCGCCTTCAGCGCCTGTAAGAGATGAGAACATGAAAGCATTTGCAAAAGAAGTGCTTCGATTAGAAAAAGAGGCCGACAATCTTTAATTAAAACGGGTGAGGGATTGAAATAAAACCGTACTCCTTTTTTATTTGTATTACAGCCAAAACGTTCCAAACGATTGTGCTTATTGCCGTTGCATATGCTGCGCCCATCAGACCGTAAATCGGAATTAAATAAAAATTTAAACCGAGGTTAATTACAGAAGCGACAATGATGATGTTGCGTGCCTTCTTTTCCTTTCCAGTCATCGTGAGGATGTACATCACAGGCCCACATATGGCGTTAATAATTTGGCCTATGGCAAGAACAATCAGTGGCGCCACTCCCGCAGAAAATTCTTCTCCGAAAAAATCCAATACGAAAGAAGGGAAAATCAACATCATTATGAAAATAGGTGTACTAATCGCGAGGTTCATGTAGCCGATGTTTTTCGTGATTTTTTTCATCCCTTCCATGTCATTTTTGGCGAAAAACGAACTGAACATCGGGGCGGCGATACTGCTTATCGCAAACTGAGTAAACGTGATTAAGTTGGCCACTTTAAATGCGAGGCGGTAAACTCCGACCTGGGACTCGTCGCG
>Ga0307984_1000915_pt1 | contig 12542 bp, 11 predicted proteins | sample EllFjometageno78_FD_203169 | JGI IMG/M metagenome (GOLD analysis project Ga0307984, IMG submission 203169) | Marine microbial communities from Ellis Fjord, Antarctic Ocean - #78 | ecosystem: Environmental > Aquatic > Marine > Unclassified | place: Southern Ocean | collected 2014-10-09 | reverse complement strand
GTTCAAGGGAAACAAAACCTACTGGTTTCGATATTTCCCGAGAATTTCAGTATCTCTGAAAAGAATTGTCGAACCCCTCGCATCAACGATGTGCTTAGGTATATTCTGCAGATTAACAATGAGTTAGCGCGGAAAATAGGCGAGAATTTCTCTTCAAATTTAGAGATATCCTCTTTGGTGGAGCCGGGGGGAGTCGAACCCCCGTCCAAACAAGGGAGAACTGGGACTTCTACATGTTTATCCTATGATTGGTTTTCGACTTGAGGATGGCCATGGGCAGCCCACCTAAAGCTTAGTTCATTGGAGTTTCGCGCCAGGAGAAGAACGCTCCCTTAACTAGTCCCATTTGCCTGATACCCCATTGATGCCTCGGAAGGGTCCGTACGTTGCATCGGGATAGCTCGTTCCGCTATTTAATAGCTAGAATGAAGCGAAATCAACTGAGTTGACTAAGCTGCGAGCGAGTAGGAAGTGTTGTCATTTCTGACGTTAGCAATTCTATATTTACGAGCGGAATTACTAAGAGCTCGACATGCTTACACAATTAACCATCTTGCTGTCAAATCCAAGATCGGCCCCAAAAAACAAAGAACATTAAAGACCAAACGTAGAAAATTGCGTAAGGTTGCCTTTAAAAAGGTAAAGGTAGATGGGATTGAGTAAATTGCGAGCATGAAATTTGGTCTAATAAGAGAAGGGAAATTACCGCCGGACGAAAGAGTGGCACTTACGCCAGCTCAATGTCAGGAATTTATGGAGAGATGGCCACAAGTAGAACTAGTGGTACAGGAAAGTGAGGTGAGAAGAATTTCTGCTGAAGAATACACCGAGGCGGGTGTTTCTGTGGTATCAGATGTAAGCGATTGCGATGTTTTAATAGGCGTGAAAGAGGTGAATGTAGAGGATTTGATTGCGGGGAAAACATACCTGTTTTTCAGCCATACCTATAAGAAACAGCCCTATAACGCAAAGTTGCTGGCGGCCATTTTAGAGAAGAAAGTGAGCTTGATAGATTACGAGGTTCTGAAGAAACCCAATGGGAAACGCATCATCGGCTTTGGACGTTGGGCTGGAATTGTAGGGGCATATAATGGATTAAGAGCATGGGGGGTGAGGGAGAATTCGTACCATTTGCCCCGTGCAATAGATGGGAAAGACCTAGACGAGATGATCTCGAAGGCGAAGGCAGAAGATATCTCAAAGAGTTTGAAAATCGTATTGACAGGATATGGAAGAGTGGGGAAAGGAGCGGCAGAGTTGCTTAATTCTATTGGGGTTAGGGAGGTGGAGAAAGAAGAATTCCTGTCTAAAGAATACACAGACGGACCCGTATATACCCACCTGGGTCTGTCAGATTATTATGTGAGAGAAGATGGGGGAGAATTCAGCAGAGAGAAATTTATGTCCGACCCGAAAGGCTACAAGAGCTCTTTCCTCTCCTACGCGTGTGCAGCAGATGTTTATATCGCGGGACATTTCTATTCCCAAGGATCGCCTTATATCATCTCTAGAGAGGATTTTAAACATCCCCAAGTGCGATTGAAAGTCGTAGCGGATATCAGCTGCGACATAGACGGACCAGTGGCCTGTACACTCAGACCTTCTACAGTAGCAGACCCCGTATATGGGTACGATCCCACAAATGAAAGTGAATGTTCAGTAAATACCCCAGGGAGCATCACGGTGATGGCAATAGACAACTTGCCGTGCGAACTTCCGAGAGATGCTTCGAAAGGGTTTGGGCGTGAAATGTTAGACCACGTTATACCATTGCTTATAGAAGGAGATCAAGGCGGTGTGTTAGCTGGAGCGAGGGAGACAAATCTCGATGGGGAGCTGTGCGAGAAGTACAAGTATTTACAGGAATACGCAGCTGGAGACTACTGAGCCACGAAAGCGTAGCTGAGGGTGCCCTCTTGACGTCTTGGGGCGCTCGAGAGAGGAAGGAATTCCGAAGCGAGGGCTGAAAGTATGGCGGCTAGGGCAAAGCAAGAGCCGTCTGTAGCACCCGAAACGAGCTCGGCAGAAAGAACTTCACCGGAAGAGCTCACGGAGATCTTTACCACAATGTCTGCACGTCCCAGACATTTGTACCCTGGAACGTCTAAGTGGCGGGGACTGCGGTCAACGAGGTCGAATCTGACGGTAACTCTTCCCTCATACTGCTTGTCCCAATCATCCATCGTGTCTATGTCTTTCTGAGAATCTTCTCCGGACTCTGGGACTCCCTCCATTTCGAAATCTATTTCCTCAGCAGACAGTCGCTCGAACTCAGAAGATTCAAGGTCGGACAACTCAGAGGTTACCTCAGCGGCTATGGAGGCTAGCTCAGCGGCAGAAAGACCAGTAGACCTTGATTCAGAAGAGGTTTCTGCAGAGGCGTCAGCACGTAAATTGGAGATGCGTTCGTCCAGTTGGTCTTGAAACAATTCCTCAGGGGATTTATCTATCACAGGGAGTTCAGAAGGGTCGAAAAACTCTATCGAAGTAAACTGCTCGGAAGGGGAAGTGATGTCGGAAACTGGAACCTGAGTAAAGATAAAAAGAGCTACAGCATGAACCGCTAGGGTATAGATAACTGCTTTACTGACTCCGGGTGACATCTATTTCTGAGGGGATTTAGTCATGAACGACCATTGTCTCTAAACGCCAAATAGCGGATGTTATACTCACCCCCTCACGGAAGTAATATGTCCCAGTCTTCATCATAACTTTTCTGTAGTGGATTACTTTGTCGCCTGATCTGAGTGAACGTTCAATAACAATTCCATTTTGGATTTTATAAGAACTCTCATACAAACCCTGTGGAAGGTCAACATCTGAATCTGCTAAATAAGGCTCTCCATTGTCTGTTTGAGAAGTTCTGTCATTCAATTCGTGGATTCTCACAACGGCATCGTAATTGTCCGATTCTGAATCAATCCTACGTTGGTCTAAATCACCTTTCTGTCTGTCACTTTTGTCGTGAATCTGGAATTCCACATCTTGCACCTTTTGTTTGTGAGCCTCAGCATCACCCTCATACATCACATCCACTTCCTGACTTACAGATTGGTCGTAATTCTTGACTACAGAAAAGAGTTCATTGCGCCTATCCATAATCGCCTGTGCGTTGGCTCTCGATTCCGAATCGTTGATTTTAGAATTTTGAATCAACACCTCCAACTCCTCTTGCTGAAGCTTTTGCCTCTCAATTGATTCCTCCTCACGGACTTTTAAAGCATCGTTTTCAGCCTTGACACGAGCCGCTAATTCCTCTGCTATAGCAATACACTCTGACTTTAATGCATCTTTAAAATATTGCTCAGCTTCATCAGGTTGATTCGATGAACTTTTTGCCAAAAGAGCCGCGCGCTTTGCATCCGCCTCATCTTGTGCTTGCCTCTCTTCCGCTTCAGCCCTGTCCTTGTTCTCTGACTCCGCTAACCTAGCACTGCGCTCGGCATCCTCTGACTCCCTCCTCTCCTGGTCTTCAAGAGTTCTGTTCTCAGCATCCTGATCTCTATCTCTTAAAGCAGCATCTCTGGCAGCGGCATCAGCGTCAGCGGTGTCTGGAGATGGGTCGGATACTGGATCGGATACTGGATCTGTATTTACATCATTCAAAGAAGCAGCATCGGCAGACGCTCGCCTGGCATCGGCTTCTTCTTGTCGCTGTCTCGCATCTTCTTCTTCGGCCAACTTTTCAGCGTTCTCCTTAGCCAGTGCTTCTGCAGCAGCAGCCTCCTCGGCAGCACGAGCAGCTTCTTGTGCAGCCTTGTCGTCAGCCAAAGAATCAAGCTCAGCACGAGCCTTGTCCCTCTCGGTTATTGCTTCCTCTTGATCTGGAATGAGCGTTAATGCTTCATCAAAATGAGTGAGAGCCTCTTGCCATTTTTTCTTCTTCATAGCATTTTCACCTGCCTTCATCGCCACATCGAAAGCACGTTTGTTCTTCGAGCGGTTTTCCTCAATTGCAATGAGTCTGTTGTGTTCATTTTCGATGCGCAATTTCATGCGATCTGTGTGATCTAAATCAAACTTAAATTTCCTTGAGTTGATATCGTACTTCCCCATGCCAATAGGAGTGTCAAGAATAGAAATATTGAAGCCATCTATATTCTTAAACAAGGTCATATCAAGGTCAAATGAAAAACCTAAAACTGCCTCCTCTTCAGGAATTTCACTTACATCAAGAACTACTTTCTTAGAAACGAATCCCTCTCGCTCATATTGAAAAGTGTAGCTGTGCCTGAGAGGCAACTCTATCAAGTACCCTGCATTCTTATCGCCTTCTAACCGTGTAAACTCTACTCCGTCTTGGTATACCACAACTTCACATCCTGGAAGTTTGCGCCCAGAATCCTCATCTTTGATGGTTCCTGAGACTAAAATAGCGTCTGTTTGGGCCAATGAAGCGCCTATAGCACAAGCAAAAAATATACTTAAGACAACAATTTTTCTAGCTGAAAGAACAGAAAACGTAGGGAATATCATAATGTAAAAATACAAGAATGTATCGTTATCTGTCGCACTCTCGTAAACAATTATGTTATGAAAAAAATCAATTCAGCCCTCAACAGCCATTTGCTGTTGCTCGTTTTTATTATTTGCATACCATTTACAGGTCAATTCCAGACCTTGAGTGCAACCTCTGGATCTATTCATTTTGAGAATTCTAATCATGTTGTGAATGGAATTCCTTTAAGTAAAGATATAACTGATTTTTTCAGCGTTGGCTTAGAAAGGTTAGTGGACAATCTGAAATGGGAACCCTAAGTATGACTAGTTCATCGTTGAGATTATTCCCTAGGAATTTGAACACCTCTGCTGGGAGAAGGAGTCTAATAATAAAGACTGATAATCGACCTAAATTAGGGTTGCCATTTTTTCAGCTACAGAGATTGCAACCTTCCGTCCGTCCATTGCTGCAGATAAAATACCTCCGGCATAGCCTCCTCCCTCACCGCATGGGTATAACCCTTTTAACTCTGGATGCTCGAGGGTGATTTTATCTCTTGGAATTCTAACCGGGCTACTCGTTCTTGACTCTGGAGCTAGCACAATAGCATCTTCGTGAATAAACCCACGAAGCTTCCTCTCGAACTCTAGAAAACCCTTTCTTAACGACCTAACGACCATCTTAGGGAGCAACCGGTTTAAATCAACTGGTGTTACTCCTGGTAAATAGGAGCACTCTGGGAGATCTCTTGAGGGTTTGCCTTCCACGAAATCAGTAAGTCGTTGGGCTGGTGCAGCTTGAGTACTCCCAGCTGCTTCCCAACATGCTTTCTCTACAGCTGCTTGGTACTGCATCGCAGCTAGGGGACCACTATACCCAGCAGCTTCCCAAACAGCCTCATCAATGGTCACAACCATTCCCGAATTGGCAAATGGGCTATTCCTTTTCGAAGGAGACCAACCATTCGTTACTACCTCCCCTGGACTTGTCGAACAAGGAGCGATGATTCCTCCAGGACACATACAGAAACTGTGAACACCACGACCCTCAATTTGGGCCACTAAATTGTATGCAGCAGCTGGCAATCTCTCCTCATCCAGCAAGTTCATCCTCGATTCCCCATGATACTGAACAGTATCCACAAACGATTGCGGATGCTCAACTCTGACGCCTAACGCAAAGGGTTTTGCTTCAACTTTAATCCCACTATTTACGAGCATCTCGAAAATGTCTCTCGCACTGTGTCCAGTAGCTAGAATCACCGATTCACAAGATCGAATTTCAGTCTTACCAGCTGACTCCAACTCCACGCCTATTACTTGATTATCTTCTTTAACTATGTTCGTTAACTTTGTGTTAAACAAAACTTTACCACCAGAGTTCTCAATGGTTTCTCTAATTGACGTTATGATGGCCGGAAGCTTGTTCGTCCCTATATGCGGATGGGCGTCCACTAAAATAGAATCGGGCGCACCGTGCACAACTAGCCACTCTAAAGCCTCTTTTAAATGCCCCCTTTTTTTCGATCTGGTGTACAACTTACCGTCGGAATAAGTACCCGCGCCTCCCTCACCGAAACAGTAATTCGAGTCTGGATTCACCAAGTGATCTTTCGTTAGGGCAGCCAGGTCGCGGCGACGCTCTCTAACATCCTTTCCCCTCTCGATGACAACAGGCTTTATACCCTGCATGATAAGCTCAAGAGCAGCATATAAACCCGCTGGGCCACTCCCAATAATAAAAACCTCTGGAGCATTACTCACATCTTGCCAAACCCAATCCTCAATCTCGCTCTCTGGTTCAGGAACACCTTCGCCACCCGCTTCGACTGTAAGCTGCATAACAACTGGTGTTTTCCTTGCATCTATACTCCTTCTCACTATACGCACCCAAGCTAAAGCGTCATCTTGAAGACCCCAACTTTCCTCCGCAGCAACACGTAGTAAATTCATATCCGCAGCCTCATCAGGAGTTACCCTCACCTGACCTTTAAAAACTCCATGTTCGTTTTGCTCCATTATACGAAGATATCTATTTTAGGCTACGTACATTCGTACTGCCATGGAAAAAACTACAATGGAATTCCCTCAAAACCCGCTTCTATTCGACCCTGAAGGAATGGATAGATCTGAGGTTTTGGCACTTTACGAGAAGTTACTTCTTCCTAGAATGATTGAAGAAAAGATGCTTTCTCAGCTCAGGCAGGGGAATATCTCAAAGTGGTTCAGCGGAATAGGCCAAGAAGCGATCTCAGTAGGAGTCGGCGCAGCAATGCCATCAGAGGATTGGATACTTCCAATGCACAGAAATCTGGGCGTTTTCACCACGCGAGGAATCCCTTTAGACAGACTGTTCGCACAGTTTAAAGGAAAAGACCACGGATTTACAAAAGGGCGGGACAGGTCATTTCACTTCGGGTCTTATGAGCATAAAATCTGTGGAATGATCTCACACCTGGGACCACAACTTGGGATAGCTGACGGAATCGCCCTTGCAAATAAACTCGATGAGTCGGGAAAAGCAACCTTCGTTTTTACAGGGGATGGTGGAGCAAGCGAAGGAGATTTTCACGAAGCTGTGAATGTAGCTGCTGTTTGGCAACTGCCTGTGATTATAGGTATTGAAAACAACTCGTGGGGGCTATCAACTCCATCAAAGGAACAATTCAGATTTGAGCACTTTACCGACAAAGCAATCGGATACGGCATCCCCGAAGAAGACGCAATTAAAGTGGATGGAAACGATGTACTCGCCGTTTACAATACGGTGCGTAGATGTGTTAAATCTTTACGCGAGAGACCGCGACCTATAATACTGGAATTCAAGACATTCAGGATAATGGGTCACGAAGAAGCTTCAGGCACAAAATACTACCCTGATGGCCTGATTGACAAGTGGAAGACGATAGATCCAATTGTCAGAATCACGGAGCATCTTAAAGCAAATGGCGGGCTTAGTGAGGAGGAGGAAACAGACATGCGAAGCAGACACAAGCAAACAATTTTAGATGGACTGAAGGTTTCATCTGACCTCCCAGACATCGAAGTTGATGTAGAGGAAGAGCTAGAAGACATGTTCGCCCCTGGAACACCTTCAGAAGTCACACCTGCATCGAAGGGGCGCGAAATAAGAATGATAGACGCAATCCAAGAAGGTTTAGGCTTGAGCATGGAGAAAAACCCAAGCATGGTTTGTATGGGTCAAGATATAGGGACTTACGGAGGCGTGTTTAAGGTGACGGACGGCTTTGTAGATCGTTTTGGAAAGGAAAGAGTACGAAGCACACCACTTTGCGAGTCTGCTATTGTTGGGGCTGCCCTAGGACTGAGCATCAGCGGGCGCAAGTCCATGATGGAAATGCAGTTCGCAGATTTCGTCACCTGTGGCTTTAACCAAATCGTAAACAACCTCGCTAAGATCCATTGGCGCTGGAACCAATCCGCTGACGTCGTTGTTAGAATGCCTACTGGAGGAGGAGTTGGAGCTGGGCCATTTCACTCACAAAGCATAGAAGCCTGGTTCTTCCATGTTCCAGGGCTGAAAATAGCCTACCCATCCACCCCTTATGACGCAAAGGGGCTTTTGAGAATGGCAGTAGAAGACCCCAATCCAGTCCTTTTTTTCGAACACAAAGCAATGTACAGGAGTCTAAGCGGAATGGTTCCCGAGGAGGATTACACCATCGAGTTTGGAAAAGGACGGATTGTGAGAGAAGGAACTGACGCAACGATTGTCACCTATGGAATGGGCGTAAAATGGGCAGAAACTGTTTTAGACAATCATCCAGAATGGTCCGTGGAACTGATAGATCTAAGGACGCTTGTGCCATGGGATCAAAAAATGGTGTGTGAAAGTGTAAGTAAAACAGGCAAAGCGCTTGTGCTTCACGAAGCCACAATGACAGGAGGAGTCGGCGGAGAAATCAGCGCTGTGATTCATGAAAATTGTTGGCGCTCGCTAGATGCTCCGGTAGCTAGAACGGCAAGCTTAGACACACCTGTTCCGTTCGCATCTGACCTGGAAAGAGAGTTTATGGCCAACTGTAGACTTGAGGCCGATTTAGAAACCCTACTAAATAGATAGGGATAAATTTTGGTATGACGGGCTTTAAGCGTATCTTACTGTTATGTCATTTCACTTTGAAAACATACGAAAAGCTGTTCACGCAATGTTAAATGACGTTGTGGAGCAGGGATTTAAACATTCTCTAGAGTTTCCGAGCGACAGTGAGAGTGCACACAAAATTATTGAAAACGCCAACACCTCTCTAACAGATATCATCAATTTAGCCAGGAAGGACAACCAGATGTCTAACTCGGACTTAAAACAGGAGGCATTCAGGCGCATCGTACAACAAGCTGAAACGACCAGCCTTCAACTCTTAGCCGAAATTCAATTAATGCGGAGACGTCAAACTGTGACAATGCATCAATTGAAAAAGAGCGACTTGACCCCAAGACAAAAACCTTAGAGCGATTTACGCGTCGGCAATTACGCCTTACTTTTTCGCTTTCGACCTGCGAGCCTGTCTCGCTGAAGAAGGAGATCCTCCACGCCCACCTACTGATGTTCTTGCTCCCCCACCCTTGATTGCATCTTCAACCATTTTAATGTCCTTCGCGAGAATTCCTTTTGTGTCTAAGCGCTTGGCATCCTTTAAAAGTATTGTCGCTTCGCGGACTTTGCGCTTCGCACTGGCGCAAACAGCGAGGTTCAATTTCGCTGCGGCCTCATCGTGTCCCTGACGAAGACCTAAGCGCACTGCATCCTTCAAAAACTTTTCCGCGACATTCATATTCTCCTCCATCGTTAAGCTTCCCATTAAAAAATTGTAGTATCCTCTTTGTCTAGGCCAAAGCTGATTTGTCTTTATTCTCGCCAACCACTTCCTTGCTTCCGGCATCTTTTGTTGGCGAAGATTTACGAATGCCATTACCATGCGCATACTGCGGAGGGTGGTGAGGGTTAAGATGATTGTAAGGAAAGTCATTCCTATTGCGGAGCCCGTTTGGGCTACTGAATAGAGATGAATCGTATACAATAAACTTGATAAAGCAATTAAAATTTTTATGAGTCTAGTGAGCATGGTCGGGTTTACCTTTGTAAATAATAGAAGCGCAAATTTAGTAAGTATGAACTGGAAACACCTGACAAGCATCGATGATTTAAACACTGCGATTGTATCTTCTGAAAACAAAACCGTAGTTTTATTCAAACACAGCACCCGTTGCTCGATTAGTCGCATGGCTCTCAAGATGTTTGAGGCAGATTGGGATGAATCTTTGGCAGAAGTTGACGCTCACTTTCTGGATCTGTTAGAACACCGAGATATTAGTGCTGCCATTGCTGAGAAGCTTGGTGTTAGTCACCAAAGCCCCCAAATGATCGTGCTTCAAGCCGGGAAATCTGTTCACCATGCTAACCACAGTTCAATAGATGCTGCTGAAGTTAAGAAGCTAGTAGGATGACTGTTCTACGATTAAAAATTACATTAGACACAAAAGAGGATGTTTATCGTGAGATAGAAATCTCTGGTGATTCCTCGTTGCTGCATTTACATCACGCCCTGTTGGATGCATTTGGTTGGGATTCAGGAGAAATGGCGTCCTTTTTTGAAAGCGACAGCAACTGGGATAAGGGACGAGAGTTTTCTTTGATGGACGAAGGAGGAGATGGGGATATGTCACTCACAAAAATCAGTGATATCCTGAAAGACACTTCTTCAAAAGCCATATATGTTTACGACTTCTTAAGAATGTGGTGCTTTTATGTCGAACCTGTATCCATGAACGAAAAAGAAGCTGGGGTGGAGTACCCAAGGTTGTGCCTAGAAGAAGGCATTCCACCACCTTTCAGCAGCAAAGACGGTGATTTAATGGACGGAATGGGGCAGGATATAGATCTGGATGAAGATGCGGGGTCTTGGAATGAAGATCACGACAGTCTTGACGGTCTTGACGAACTTATGTAAGACTGAGGAATGAAACCGCTTCTAATATGCATCGTAGGCCCTACAGCCGTTGGTAAAACTAACCTTGGAATTCAGGTAGCAAAAAACCTAAATACCGAGATTATCAGCGCTGATTCTCGACAGATTTACAAAGGAATGTCGATCGGTACGGCAGCACCTACAGAGAAAGAATGCCAAAGAGCCAAGCATCACTTTGTAAACTTTTTAGATCCTTCGGAAACGTACAGTGCAGGAGATTTTGAAAGGGACGCGATCTTGTTTTTGTCTGAATTTTTCAAAACCCACAAGGTAGCGATAATGGTTGGCGGGTCAGGGCTTTACGTGAAGGGTGTCGTTGACGGGTTCGATCATTTACCCTCAGACGAAACAATACGGAAGGAGTTAAACAACAGGGTTGAATCAAATGGATTACACCCTTTGGCTGAGGAACTAACTACGTTAGATCCAGAAATGGCGAGCAACATTGATCTCAACAATACCCAAAGGGTAGTGAGAGCTCTGGAAGTTTGTCTTGGTTCTGGCAAAACAATGACCTCATTCCTCAACAACACATCTATAGAAAGAGATTTCGACATCCTACAGGTTGGACTTGAGATGCCACGGGCAGAGCTACAAGAACGAATCGCAATGAGGACACAGTTGATGATCGACGCGGGCTGGGTAGCTGAGACTGAGAAACTCTCCTCCTTCTCACAATACAATTCCTTAAGGACGGTAGGGTACAACGAGCTGTTCGCTTATTTAAAAGAGGAATGCTCATTGGAAGAAGCTCAGGAGAAAATTGTAATAAAAACGAGGCAATTTGCAAAGAGACAGATGACTTGGTTTAAAAAGGATGAACGGGTAGTTTGGTTTGAGAGCAAGGATAAAAATGAAGCCTTGGCGTACTGTTTAGATTTTGCCTCGAAGTATGAATAAGGATCTTATGCTTCACTTCGATGAGCAGGTAGCATCTGACCTTGAATTCGACATTGTCCGTGCTATGCTTGCGGAAAAAGCCCTTCAGCCCACTGCTAAATCTCGAGCTCACGCTCTAGCCCCGCTAAGAAATCGGAAGACCATTGTCAGGCTTCTACAAGAGACTGACGAACTGCGAAGGATAAAAACTGAAGGAGAGAGTTTTCCCAGTCTCGAGTTTGAAGAAATGCCCGACGAGATTCGGATGTTAGAAATTCGAGATTCTGTCTTGTCCGAAGCTGCTTTTAATAAAATTTCTCGCGCATCGAATACGGTCAATCAAATTATTCAAAGCCTGAAAGACAAAGAAAACAAATACCCTCGACTTCTGTACGTACAAAAGAACATCTACTACACGAAAGACCTCATCACTCCTATTGCTAAGGTTTTTAACGCCAATGGAGAGATTTCTGACAAGGCCTCTCAAGCGCTCAACAAGATCCGAGAGGAGATGACGGGGTTAAGACGTAAAACAAGTCAGAGCTTTAATCGGGTGATGAGAGATTTGCAAGCAAAAGGGATGCTGGCAGACATACGAGAAGGGTTCGTCAATGAAAGAAGAGCCTTGGCTGTAGAGAGCACGTACAAGAGGCGGGTGAACGGAAACGTTCTGGGGTCATCAAACACAGGGACCATCACGTTTATAGAACCCGCTGTGGTTGTGCCGTTAAATCACGAGCTTGAAATCCTTCGCGATGATGAGCGCAAGGAGATGAGACGTATTCTAAAGGATCTCACGAAGATTGTAAGAGCTCACCTTCCCCTAATAAGACTATACGCTCAGGTTTTAATAGAATTTGACTGGATTCAGGCCCGTGCAAAATTAGCGATCGACTTAAAAGCATACTTACCGGGGCTACCAAATACAACAGGCCTACATTTTATAAAGGCCTATCATCCGCTCCTTGTAAAGACGAACGAAATCCTCGGGATAAACACCCATCCCCAAAGCATAGAACTCTCTAAAGAAGGGCGACTTTTAGTCATTTCTGGACCTAACGCCGGCGGAAAAAGCATTACCCTTAAAACTGTTGGCCTACTTCAGGTCATGTTCCAATCGGGGTTACTTATCCCCGTCTCCCCTGCTTCTGAAGTAGGTTTTTTCGATTCCATCCTCACAGATATAGGTGACAACCAAAGCATTGAAAATCAACTAAGCACCTATAGTTACCG
>Ga0307984_1000914_pt1 | contig 12543 bp, 12 predicted proteins | sample EllFjometageno78_FD_203169 | JGI IMG/M metagenome (GOLD analysis project Ga0307984, IMG submission 203169) | Marine microbial communities from Ellis Fjord, Antarctic Ocean - #78 | ecosystem: Environmental > Aquatic > Marine > Unclassified | place: Southern Ocean | collected 2014-10-09 | reverse complement strand
GTAATGATATCCCCGTAGGCTCTAATGCTGAAGACGTACGTGATGACGTAGATGCTAAGCTATCCTCAGGTGAGTACGTTGTACCTGCTGATGTAGTTAAGTACCTAGGTGTCGCACAGCTAGAGAAACTAGTCAATAAGGCTAAAGATGGTCTTGAAGACATGGCTGAGGATGGTCGTATCGGTGGCGAGCCTGTAGACGAACCTGAAGAGGTTGTAATGACTCTCGGGGCTGACATAGGTAACCTTGATGGTTACGCTACTGGGGGTCTCGTTGAGGGCATGGACTATAACGCTATCATCGACCGTGTTAAAGCTGCTGCAATGAAAGACCCATCTATTACTAATATGTTGAAGGCTAAGGGTATCTTTATCCAAGAGCCACAACCACAAGGCGAGTTGCAACAGGCAGCTATGTCTGAGGGCACTGTCCCAGCTCAAGCAGCTCCACCAGCTATCCAAGGTGAAGCTACCCCAGCTGCATTTGCTGAAGGTGGTATGGTCTATGGTGAAGGTGAGTCCGACCCAGCTAACTACAGCAGCTCCTACAACCCTTATGACCACACACCTGGCTTCTCAATTGAGACCGGTGTAACTGGTCAAGCCCCTGGGACACCTTACCAAGCTCCAACAGATGCAGAAGTTCCAGTATGCCCTGAAGGCTACGTGTGGGAACCTGAACTTAAGGTATGTATGCCTGTTGAGGCTGCGCAACCTAGTCAACCTAAGCGTTCTAGTGGCCGTACCACGGTGCCAGCTACAGCCCCAGCCAACCCTAACGCTTGGATGGAGAAGTACGAGTACAGTAACCCTGAGACACTGTTCGAACAGTCGATGGCTAAACTTGGTGCTGGCTCCACTGAAGGCAGTGAAGAAGAATCGAGCTGGCTAGGCTCCCTTGGTGACGCAGCTAAAGGTCTACTAAGTGGTGGTCTTGCAGGTGGTCTCGTAGGTAAGTTCATGAATACTACTAGTTCAGCTCAAGTCGCAGCTAACGCTCTCACACTCCGAGATATGGGGCGTGATGACCTAGCTGACCAACTCAAAGCCCAAAACGCGATCTTTGTAAAGGACAACGGACTTGAACTAGTTCCTGAGTTCATGCGCGACGGTGACCGGTTAGCTGAAGCAGTTAAGGCAGAGAAGGGTAACCTCTGGTCAACAGACGCTACCCAACGTGTAGCTCCTTCTACAGGTGGTGGAAGCTCGACAACCCCGCCAGCTCCGACAGCTCAAGCCCCCCTTGTTAGTCCTCGTCCACCGAAGAAGGGACCTAGCTTGGCTCAGAAAGCACTTCAGAAGAAGCGTGACGCTACGAAAGCTAAACAGGCTGCTTCAGTAGCAAAGTCGGAGAAGGCACCGACTGGGACTACTAAGGTTGGACGGTCTAACGTCAACAACACAACAGGCGAGAAGAAAGAGACTTACGAGTCTAAAGTATCTCGAGGCGGTGGCTTTGCTAAAGGCGGTCTTGTCTCACGTCGTAAACCTAAGAAGTAACATACTAATAACAACTCCTACAATAACAAATAAGGCTACTCAGCACAACGCTGGCCCCACTATAAAGGAAATACAATGTCTAACAACACAATGGCAGTCGAAGCAACTCCACCTACAGCTGGTTTCGCTAGTCGCGGCTCTAACTACTCAGCAAAGCAAGCTCGTCTAGAGAAGGACGAGAAAGAGCTAGAAGAGTTGATGAAAGGTCGCACTAACGAACCTGAAGAGGTTGAGGAGGTCGAAGAAGAAGAAGAAGCAGAGGCAGAAGCTCCTGCGGTTCAAGAGGATGAAGAAGACGATTCCAACTTGAGCCGTGAGGAGAAGTCCTTCAAGAAGCGCTATGGTGACCTACGTCGTCATATGGCTGAGAAGGAAAAGGAGTGGAAGGGTAAGCTTGAGGTAGCTACTACTGAACAGTCCGACTCCATTCGTGCCCCTAAGTCAGACGAGGACATCGAGGCTTGGGCCCGTAAGTACCCTGACGTAGCTGCCATTGTTGAGACTATTGCTGAGAAGAAGGCTGCTGAGCGCTTCTCTGCTGCTGAGGGTCGCTTTAAGGAGCTAGACGAGGCTAAGTACGAAGCTACCCGCACCAAGGCTGAGACAAGCATCCGTAAGGCTCATGCTGACTTTGATGATCTCCGTGACGCTGATACGTTCCATGACTGGGTTGATGAACAACCTAAGTGGGTACGTGACGCTCTGTACGAGAACTCAGACGATGCTGACAGTGTCATCCGTGTCCTTGACCTCTACAAAGTAGACAATGGCCTCACACCTTCTGCTAAGAAGGCTAAAGCTAAGGACGCAGCTAAGACTGTTAAACGTACAAGTCGGACAGCTGTTGATGCTAACGATTCAGGTTCTATGATTAAAGAGTCTGACGTAGCTAAGATGTCTGACAAACAGTTCGAGGATCGCTATGATGCTATCCAAGAAGCAATGGCTTCCGGTAAGTTCGTCTATGACGTATCCGGTAAGGCCCGATAATACCACTATACTCGATATTAAGCCTTGACAGCAGGTATCGAGTATGGTATAACTTTAGAGGTTTAGTGGCCCCTCCTGCAGGATACCCACTAACCACTACAGTAGGCTCTTCGTAGCCCATTACTGAACGCTAATAATCAACACAAAGACTTACCTAATTAAGTATAGGCCCGATCTACCCTAGCCCGCAAGCGAAGGTACGTTGCACCCTAGAAACGATTAGCCTCTTCGAGTGATTGTTTAGGTTCTCTTAACTGAGACACACTTTCCCTTTAACAACATATACAGCTTGTGTGTCTTGTCTTATCAAGCCAAACATCTTTGGAGGATATTCTAATGGCTTTTACATCCGCAGCCGGTCACGGCAACCTGCCTAACGGCAACTTCTCTTCGGTAATCTATTCTAAGAAAGTACAACTTGCTTTCCGTAAGAAGTCGATCACCAACGACATCACTAACTCCGACTACTTCGGTGAAATCGCTGCACAAGGCGACACTGTTAAGATCATCAAAGAGCCTGAAATCTCTGTATCCAGCTACGCTCGTGGTACACAGATCACTGCTCAAGACCTTGACGACGAAGACTTCTCCCTCGTAGTTGACAAAGCTAACTACTTCGCATTCAAGATCGACGATATCGAAGAAGCACACAGCCACGTTAACTTCATGGACCTTGCTACCAACCGTGCGGCTTACCGCTTGGCTGACCAGCTTGACCAGGAATGCCTCGGCTACCTCTCAGGTTATAAGCAGTCTGCTTTGCACACAGCTGGTGACACTGTTAACGATCAAGTAAACGGTACTGTTGCTGTCTCTACTGCTGGTACAGACGAACTGTTGACTTCAATGAAGTTGATCAAGTCTTCTTTCAATAACATCACTACTGGTTCCGCTGCTGACCACTCTATCCCAGTCGCTGCTCGTTTGCCAGGTGCTACTGCCCTGCCAACAGCTTATGCATCGCCTGTTATGCTTATCAACCGTATGGGTCGCTTGCTTGACCAACAGAACGTTGACAAAGATGGTCGTTGGATTGTTATCGATCCAGTTATGCTTGAAGTCCTGATGGACGAAGATTCCCGCTTCTTGAACGCTGACTTCGGTGCTTCTGGTGGTCTTCGCAACGGTCTGGTCATGGACAAGTGGAACGGCTTCCGCGTCTACGTGTCTAACAACCTTCCACAGGTTGGTGGTGGTTCTTCCACTACTGGTACTGCTAACCAGAACACTGACTATGGTGTTATCGTTGGTGGCCATGACTCCGCTGTAGCAACTGCTGAGCAGATCAACAAGACTGAAACTTACCGTGACCCAGACAGCTTTGCTGACATCGTTCGTGGTATGCACCTTTACGGTCGTAAGATTCTGCGTCCAGAAGCTCTGGTAACTGCTAAGTACAACCTTGCTTAATATGGTTGGGCCCTTCGGGGCCCTTCCCTTTTACTCAAAACCATAAAGGAAATAAATTATGGCTCTATCTACATCCCTAACCAGCAAAGCCCATATGGTCGAAAAGACTATTAACTTGGGTACAGCAACAGCAACAGTGGTTGGACCTGCTCTAGGCGCAGGAACTCTAGTTCTCGCTACTGGTGTAACTCTTGTTGACGCAACTGAGAATATTACTACTTTTAATGTCACTGTTAAGACTGGTTCAACAACTCTTATGGCTTCTACGTCTGTAGATAATGGGTCTGTTGGTGATATTAAGTTTGGTGCTCAGACTAAGACTGTGGTCTCTGCTGACACCACTATCGATGTTGCTACTGTGATTTCTGGTACAACTGCTGGTTCACGAGCACGAGTATGGGCTTTGGTCGTTGACGTTAACGAAGCAACTAAAGACGCTGCTGAAGTTTCCCGCGACGTACTAGCATAAACGAATGGTTCAGCCTCCTTGGAAACAGGGGGGCTTTTCCTCTTTCTACTCCTTCCTTTTTCGTTCCTATCTGGGACCAGTAATACCGCATGCCTAACAGGTGGACAAGTTCGCCTAAAAGAACGCTAACAACAGAATAGGATACCAGCTAATGGCGTACGACTACTTAGGTCTTGTAAACGATTTGAATGGTCGTGTAAACGAGACCCAATTAACAACCTCTAATTTCGCAGCTGCAGCAGGGTTCTACTCGACTGCTAAGACTGCTATTAATTCATCTATTCGTGATCTTAATCAACAAGCATACCAATGGCCTCATAATCATGTTAAATATGACGAGACCTTGGTAGCTGGTACAAACCGTTACGCTTTCCAGACAAACACTAAAACTATTGACTGGGGGACGTTTCGTGTTCGTGAGGATGCCGCTTTAGGTAATGAGACTCAACTCCTGCAGCATATGGACTATGATGACTACCTGAAACGGTATGTTGACGTAGAGTACACAACCTCTACTACAGAGCGTGACACACCCCTTAGAGTGGCACAAGCGCCTAACCTGGAGTACGTACTACACCCTGTACCTGATAAGGCTTATACGCTCTCATATGAGTACTTCCAATTGCCAGTAGACTTAGTGGCAAGTGCAGACGTACCTTCATTACCTGAAGCCTTCCGTCATGTTATTGGCGACGGTGCTATGTATTATGTGTACTTCTTCCGTGGTGATATCGAGACTGCTGACCGTATTCAAGCTAAGTTTGCCAAAGGTATTAAAAACCTTCGGTCAATTTATGTGAACAGCGACTATAATTATGTTAGGGATACTCGTCTACCAGACCGTGGACAGAGAAGCTCTGCATCAGGTGGAGGAAGTATCTGATGGCAACCTCATGGGAGACTCTCCCTATCAAACTTAAAGGTGGCCTTATCTCCAATCTATCAAGGTTGCAACAAGGTCTACAAGCACCTGGGTCTGCTAAAGTCCTCTTAAATTTCGAACCTTCTATCAAGGGTGGCTACAGACGTATTAATGGTTTTCAGAAGTTTGATCCAACTTTGGTCCAACCTTACGGTTCTGTAGTCGTACAATCCTCTGGTCAAAGTGGTACTACACTTCTTGTGGCTGATGTGCACGAAAGCCCTAATGTGGATGATACTTTCGTTGTGTCAGGTGTGTCAGGTTCTTACCTAGTCTCAGCAGTGACTTATAGTGACACCAATAAAACAGCTACTTTAACTATAACACCTGGCTTAGCCTCAAGTCCTGCTGACAGGGCCGCCTTAACTTTCACTTCGGGTCAATCTCGTATTGAAGGTGTGCACTACTCCTCAAGCAATGCAAAAGCTTATGTACTTCGTGGAGGCTGTGTGTGGTCCAGTCTAGGCTCTGGTTGGACTAAGGTGAGTGTACCCTCCTACGGCACTACACTAGTAGCTGGAGGCTCTCAGACAGGCTCTACACTGGATGTAGACGGATTGGACTCAGACTCTTATGTTCCTCAAGCAGGTGACACTTTCTCTGTAAGTGGTCTTGACTTAATCTATACTGTAACAGTAAACTCTTCTGCAGCTTCAGGGGCATCTACACTAACTATCTCCCCTGTACTAGACTCAAGCCCTGCAGATAACGCTACTGTAACCTTTCTCTCTTCTTCACACTCGGGGGGATTAAAGGCTCGTTTCAAAGATTTTAATTTTAACGGCACTTTTAAGACAGCTATGGTTGATGGGTTCAATAATCCAAGCATCATAACCTCTTCAAGTTATACAACCTTACAAGGTAGTACAGATGTAACAGGGGCTGGTCATGTAGAAGAGTTCAAGAACCACCTGTTTTTTGCTAAAAATGATCTAGTAACATACACTGCGCCTTTCGATGAAGAGAGTTTCTCTACTGCTCTCGGTGCGGGTAGTTATAGGTTGCCAGATAACTGTACAGGACTTCTGACTTATCGTACACAAATGGTCAATTTCTGCGAGACTTTTATACGTGAGCTTCAAGGTACTAGTTCTGCTGACTGGGTACTTACCTCTATTACAAATGATGTGGGCTGTGTCTCTAGTGACACTATCCAAGAGGTTGGTGGTGATGTTATGTTTCTGGGCCCTGATGGTGTTAGATTCTTAGGTTCAACAGATCGTATAGGGGATTTTAATCTGTCTCTTGCTTCACGAAGAGTGCAGAGTGATTTCGAGAAGTTCATCGCAGCAGGTTCTGAGTACTGTGCAGCGGTTGTTAGGGGTAAGAATCAGTATAGAATCTTCAAATACTCTTCTACAACAAAAAAGAAAAACACTTTAGGTTACATTGGGACTCAATTCGCTGACCAAAATGGACAAAGTGTGGAGTGGGGCACCACTGAAGGTATTAAAGCTTACCGTGCATCCTCCTCTTATTTAAATGATGAAGAAGTATTTCTTTTTAGTAATGATGATGAATACTTATACAGGTTAGAATCTGGAAGTGATTTTGATGGGGTTCCTATTTCCTCCTCCTACCACACACCTTTCATATCTGTTAACGACCCAACCATAAGAAAAACTGTCTACAAAGTGGATACTTACTTTGAGCCAGAAAGCCTTATAGAAGGTACACTAAGTCTTAAGTATGATTTTATACGTCCAGGTAAAATACAACCCACTAGTCTAGTGGTATCTGGTGGTGGTGTCTTCTCTTTCTATGGAGCTTCCACTTACGGAGTGAATACTTATGGCGGCAGTCCTGAGACCCTTTTTGAAAACCAAGCAGTAGGCTCTTTCTTTACAGTAAGTTTACAGTATAACTTTGATGGGGGAAAACCCTTTGTCTTAGATACAGTGGTTTTGGACTACTCCACAGAAGACAAGAAATGATAAAGGATAAGAGATAATGGGAACTGGATATGTTCGTAACGATACAGCAGGTAATATCGTAGATGGTGGTGTCATTGAGGCCTCTGATCTTGATGGAGAGTTTGACGCTATTGTAGGAGCCTTTGCTTCAGGGACTGGTCACACACATGATGGTACACTCTCTGAAGGTGGTGCCATCACTTTGGTTGGACCTGCACAAGACTTCTTAGGGAGTTCAAGTGCGTTCTACCCTAAAGTGACAGCAACTTACACCTTAGGAGAGGCTTCAAAAACCTTTCTTAATATCTTCGTAGACAGTCTTACACTTGGTGGTGTTGCTATTACATCCAGTCCAGAAGAGCTTAACACCCTTGATGGGGTGACCTCTACTGCAGCAGAGTTCAACATACTTGATGGTGCCACACTAACTACTGCTGAGTTAAATGTATTAGCTGGCTTAACCTCAACCACCTCTGAGTTAAATGTATTAGATGGCTTAACCTCAACCACCTCTGAGTTAAATCTCTTAGATGGTGTAACTGCCACAACAACTGAGATTAACCTTCTAGATGGTATTACTACAAGTACAACTGAGTTTAACATACTAACTGGTGCTACACTATCTACAACAGAGTTGAACTACTTGACCGGGGTTACCTCTTCTGTACAGACTCAAATGGCTGCTAAACAACCACTAGATTCAGTCTTAACTGGGACTACAGCTAGCTTTACTACTACACAAGAAGCCAAACTGTCGGCTATAGACACTGACGACCTCATTGAGCAATCAATTGCTCTAACAATTGCAATGCAAGGATAAGACTATGACAGCTACAAACAAGCCAGCCTTTGCCGTATCGGGGCGCACCCTAAACGCGGTGACAACAGCGGCAAAAACCACATACAACGACTCGACAAACGGCATTAGCCTTGTCACGGCGGGTTCTAACGGATCAATAATTACGGCGGTTCATGGGACGCCCCGCGCGACTTGCACGGCGTCCATGTTGCAGCTTTATGTTTCACCAGACGCGGGCACCACTATGCACTTGGTTGAAACGGTCCTAATGGCTGCGCACACGGTAGCCCTGACCACTGAAATTCCATCGACGGACTTTGTGAAGCCAACGGCGGCAACACCCATCTTTATCGCGGCGGGTTCAACTCTTTGGGTCGGTAACGGCGTGGCATTGGCGGGCGGCGTTGTGTTCACTGCAAGCGTTGAGGATTACTAAATGATGTATCCTTTGCAGAAAGGGCTGCGTCCACTGATAATTCCGCCGAAGGTTGCTGCGGTTGCGCCGTCAGAGCCTCTGATTTTGCCTGAAACTACGACGTTGACCGCTTTTGATATTGCCAGCGCCGCCTATACGCCACAATCGGTAGCTGTGCATGGTGGGGTCGCTTATTGTGGTGTTACTTATTCATCATACTCCCGTTATTGGAATTACGATTTAATAACTGGGGTGAAAAGTGCCACGCAATATATCATGTCTAGTAGCATGTATGATACACTCATTTTGGACGGCGAGCTCTACAATAGCCAGTCAGGCAGTTTTCGGGTTTACGACCTACTGACGGGGACCTTTAAGCGGACTGTAGGTCATGCGAGTAGTTACATTCGGGCTGCTACTACGGATGGGACTAACTTAATAATGTGGGATTATGCGGGCGGCGCGACGCCAAGATTACGGATCATGGATACTAGCGGCGTTGAGATCAGTAATGTTGAGTGGGATAGCGGATATACACCCCACTCTCTGTGTTGGGATGGCTCTAATTTAATTACATCTGCTGGCACTACCATTAAAGTACACGATGGCCTTTCGACAACTGTCACCAGATCGTTCTCGACAATTGGTGGTATTACGGTTGTTGGTTTGGATTACATCCCTGAGACGGGTGATCTTGTTGAAGTGACTCACAACGACCGGTTGGTCCATAGGTTTGGCGTAGGGGGAATTAGACCATGACATATCAGAAAATCAATCTAACGACACGCGAAACGGTTGGCCCTATGGGTTTGCCTAAAGACTTAAAAGGCTTGGCCGTTTCATCGCTTGCCGATCTAAGCGAGGCTCTTAATCCTTGCCCCGCTGATTACGTGGGCATGGGGTTCCTGCCCGTTGCTAGCGCCGACGACGTACCAGACGGCAAGGTTTCCGAAGGGCAAACCGTTGTAATGCTAGACGATGCGCCCGTTTTTATTCACACGTTGCGCGACAAGACGGCTGACGAATTAGCAGCGGAATTGCAGGCCAACCATGAAGCGGCACCAAACCTATCGCGGGCGCAGTTCGCAATGGCTGTTGCGGGCGCTGGTGTCATAACGACGGCGGAGGCTTTGGGCTGGATCAAGGGCGATGATTTGCCCGCACTGGCAGCGCAAGCAATCGCAGAATTGCCAGCGGCGGAGCGTCCATTTGCTGAAATCAAGTTTTACGCTGCGGATCAAATCGCTCGGTCGTCTGACCTTGTGGAATTACTGCGGACTAAAGCGAGCCTAAGCCATGCCCAGCTTGACGGGTTGTTCGAGGCGGGCGCGGCATTGTAATGCCGAAACCTAACGGATTGGGCGCGTGGTGGTTTCCTGCGCCCATCCGAAATTGGCTAACCCGCAAAAGCCTTGCGTTTTTCGACGAGGCCGCTTGGGTTAAGCATGACGTTGGCTATGCGGCTTCAAACCCAAGCCGTGAGATGTGCGACAAGAAGTTCCTGCAAGCCATGTTGCGCGATGCAATTCAGCACGAAGAGACGGCTAAGACGGCAACATTAGCCCTGATGTTCTGGGCCTGTGTCCGTGTTGGCGGCGGGCTATCATATGGGAGAGGTAAATGAGCATTAAGTTTTCAATCAACCCACCTGCGATTATCCGCATTCGCAAGGACGCACCCTAGAAGAGTGTAAACAAGCTTTATTGCAACTAAGTGTAAGTTTATACTTGACAGAACCCCGGGAAACGTGTATAATAACTTTAAGGTTACCCGGGGTATATACCAGTGCATATAGATAAGTATAAGGCTACAAGGGATAGCCTAGACCTACTAACTAAAGGAGATATACACTCTAAGTATACTCCAAGTGAAGTAATCTCCTATGTACTATTACCTATTAAGTATAATAGGATTAGACTATACTACGTAGATGATAAACCAGTAGGTCTAATCACTTGGTGTTGGTTACCACCAGATAAAGCTAACCTCTTCCTAGAAGATGAATATACTCCTACTAGTAAAGACTACGAGAAGGAGAACCCTGGTGAGGATTACCAACTCTGGGGTATTGAATTTATAGCTCCGTATGGTCATGCACTCAAGATGATGCGTACTATACGGAATGAGCACAAAGAACTATATGGAACCACCACTAAGGTCCACTTTCGTCGGTTCTATAATAGACAAAAGCTACACAGAAGGACTTTCTGATGATCTATAACCCCTTTATGCCTACTACTCGCTTCGACAGCTACATTGCCCGTGGTGGTGGTGGTGGTAAGACGAAGTCTGCCGATAAAGCTATCGCTGACGCTAAAGCTAAAGCTGACTCCATAGCTGCTAAAGCTAAAGCTAAAGCTGATGCTGCTGTTAAAGCTAAACGTGATGCTGCAGCTGATGCTGAAGCTAAAGCTGCTGCTGAAGCTAAAGCTGCTGCGGAGGCTCAAGCACAGGAGACGGCCCAAGGTGCAGCTGATATGTTGACAACAGCTGTCACAGACCCTTCCTCACTAGTTACTACTGCTGATGTCGCACAGATCGACCCTAATGCTGCTGGAACTAACATCGCTGCTGGTACAGGTAGTATCGGGAATACCCCTCAGGTCACAGCACCTAGCTCCTTTGCTGCAGCTAAGGTAAACCCAGCTCTGTCTGGTAGTCAAGTAGATACAGCTCTTGCTGGTGTAGAAGCTGCACAAGGTGAGGTCTCAACTGATGCTACAGTTCAAGCTGTTACTACTGATCCTGCTCAGTTAGCCCAACTAGGTCTTGATGCAGCTCAACTTGGTCAAGCACAAGTAGTATCGCCTGTTGCAGAACGTACCCTTCAGACCAGTGAGGTGATCGACGGTTCAGCAGTTGATATGGCTGCTGTAGATAAAGCACTAGACGTACAAGCTGCTCAAGCAGACCCCTCAGCACAGGCTACAGTACGTGGTCAGATGGGTGAGCTTATGCAGGACTTCGAGGGGACTGAACCCCCTGCGTGGGCCGCTGGTGCCCTCCGTAACGCGACAGCTGCTATGGCTGCTCGTGGTCTTGGTGCTTCTAGTATTGCTGGTCAAGCTCTTATCCAAGCTGCTATGGAGTCAGCTCTACCTATTGCTGCAGCTGATGCAGCTACCTTTGCTAAGTTTGAGTCACAGAACCTATCTAACCGTCAGCAGACTGCTATGTTCGCAGCTGAGCAACGTGCTAACTTCTTAGGTATGGAGTTCACACAGAGCTTCCAAGCTAAGGTAGCTAACGCAGCTAAGATTAGTGACATCGCTAACATGAACTTCACTGCTGAACAGCAGGTAGCCTTAGAGAACGCTCGTATGGCTCAGTCAGTTGACTTAGCTAACCTGAGCGCGTCTAATGCTAAGGTGCTCTCTGATGCAGCTGCTATGTCTAACATGGACATGGTTAACCTAAACAACCGCCAACAAGCTGCTGTCATCAATGCTCAATCATTCCTCTCTATGGATGTGAAGAATATGGACTTAGCTCAGCAGACTGAGTTGTTTAAGTCACAGCAGAAGATATCATCTATCTTTAGTGACCAGTCATCCACCAACGCTGCTGCCCAGTTTAACGCTGCTAGTGAGAACCAGACTAATCAGTTCTTCGCTAACATGTCTGCACAGGTACAGCAGTTCAACGCTGGTATGACTTTGGATACAAACAAGTTCAATGCTCAGAATGCTTTGATCATCGGACAAGCTAACGCTCAGTGGCGTCAGAACTCCTCTACTATTAATACAGCTGCACAGAACGAGGCTAACCGTCAAGCTGCTCAAGCAACTAACAACATGACTCAGTCTACAATGGATCAGATTTGGCAACGTGAGCGTGACATCATGGACCAAGCCTTCCGTCAGTCTGAGAGTGCTGAGGATAGAGCAATGAGTATCTTCCTAGCTGGTAAGACTGAGGCCCTCCAGAGGTATATGGCAAATCAGCAAGCTAAAGGCGAAGCTGATGCAGCTAAAGGTTACCTCCTAACTCGCCTTCTCTTCAAATAAGGATTAATAATAACATGTCAGAGTTCACATATAGAGATTCCCTTGAGAGAGCACGTAAGGCGGTCCTGGACAGCAGGTCTAAGTTTGCTGCCCCTACTGCCCAAGAGACTAAGCAAGCC
>Ga0307984_1000913_pt1 | contig 12545 bp, 16 predicted proteins | sample EllFjometageno78_FD_203169 | JGI IMG/M metagenome (GOLD analysis project Ga0307984, IMG submission 203169) | Marine microbial communities from Ellis Fjord, Antarctic Ocean - #78 | ecosystem: Environmental > Aquatic > Marine > Unclassified | place: Southern Ocean | collected 2014-10-09 | reverse complement strand
AGAAACTATGAAGAGAAAACAGTTAAAGCAAAAATACTTAAAGTTAAGTTTCAAAACTTAGGTGAAAACGGAGCTGAAGCTCATTTCAAGTGGGATCCTAGTTCAGGTTGCTTTATACCTAAAGTAGATTTAGTTAAAGACAATGAAGCTATGCCGTGGGAGACTTAAAAAAACCATACAAAAAGTCTAATCCTAACTATAGAGGTTTATCATTTGAATATCCTGCAATGACAAGACAAGAAGATGTAATAAACGCTTGGTGTATAAATAACAACGTTAGAATAAGTCCAGTACCTACATCATCAGATCAATATCCAAATAGATGGAAAATAGAGATAAGATTAGGTGCTTATAAGAAAGGAGAAAAAAGTCATTTATCTCCAAGTGAATACACTTATAAAGAAATACATCAAGAAACAAGAAGAATGCAAAAATACTATTATGACAAACATAAAAAATGAATTTGAAGACGCTAATGAAGCTTATGATTATTTTTATAATTTAATATCTAACAAAGGTTTTGATTATGGAGATACTAAAGCTTTATTTAATGTAGGGTTTTATTTAAAAGACCCTTTAGAGATGAGCATAAACAATACTAGTAGAGCTTGGAATAGAGAGTATGCTGAAGCTGAATGGCAATGGTACTTATCAGGCGATCCAAGTATAGAAAAGCTAGGTGAAATATACGGTAAGATACCTGCTATATGGGAAAATATGGCTGATTCAGATCGTCGATGTAGATCTAATTATGGATGGCAGTGGAATAGAAACCATCAGATAGATAAAGTTGTAGCTAAGCTGTCTGAAGACACAGATAGTAGACAAGCAGCTATATCTATATATGATGGTAAAGAGATTGATACGTACGCTAAGGACACTCCATGTACATTTGGTGTTCAGTTTACTTTACTGTATGATCAAGATCTTACTGGCAGACAGAACCCAGCGCTAAATATGACTGTCCTGATGCGTTCTAATGATCTCTGGTACGGCTTCTGCAATGATCAGTACTGTTTTGCACAACTGCAAAAATTAGTTGCCTCTAGGCTCAACGTTGAAGTTGGAACTTACTATCATTTTGCTACAAACTTACATTTGTATAATAATAAACTAAACAAATAAAATATGTATTATTTATATCACATACCAGGTAAAAAAATAGGTGTTACAAGTAATCTTAATACAAGGGTAACACTTATACAAGGGTATAAAGAAGGAGAGTATGAAGTTCTTGATTCTAGCGACGATATAGATTATATATCAGACAAGGAGATAGAACTTCAAAAGTCTTATGGCTATAAGGTTGACATAAGAAAATACAATCAATTAATTAAAAAATCTAATAAAATGAAAATCAATGCAACGGAACAAACATCTACATTTCCTTACCCTGTAGATAAATTAAAAGACAAACTTTTAAGTAATAAGAATTTAAAATGGAAAACCGAACACGGTTCTTTTGAGTTAACAGATAACATTATAGAATGGATTATGCGTAATGTTAAAGTGTCTATGTTTAATGAAGATAGATCTTATGTTTATAACAAAGCTCTTTCTGAACACTTAACAGTTAAAACAGAACCTTCTAATATATTTAGCTTAATAAGAGAATGGGCACATGAAAGAGATTTATATGCTAAAGGTAATGCTAATACACAATATGTTAAACTTCAAGAAGAAGCAGGCGAATTAGCTAAAGCTTTACTAAAAGATGATCAACCTGAAGTTGTAGATGCTATAGGTGATATGGTTGTTGTGCTAACTAATCTAGCTTACATGAGAGGTGTATCTATAGAAACTTGCATAAGCTCTGCGTATGATGTTATATCTAAACGTACGGGAAAAATGATTAACGGAACATTTGTGAAAGATGAAAATTAAAACAAAAGATGAGATAGTTTTAGCCGTATTAGCTAAGATGGATCAACGTAGTATTATCGGTCAAAAAAAGTACGGTGGAACTATGATGGAAGAAATTGGTGATGGTAAGAAAGACTTAAGTCGTTTCTTAATTGATGTACAAGAAGAGTTGATGGATGCGCTGCTTTATATTGAAGCTGCTAAACGTTGCTTGGAAGATGAGGTAGAAGACCTTATGATAAAACGAAACAAATGATAAAAAAATATAAACGTAAAAAAGGCCCGGTGCAGTCAAAGAAAATATCATACGATGGTATTAACTTTGCATCAGGCTTAGAACGTTATATGTATATTGCACTTAGAAAAGCTAAAATAAAGGCTGACTATGAAGGAGTAACATACGAATTGTTTCCTAGTTTTGATTTTAAATTAGAATCTTATGAGCGTTGTGCTAATGGCAAAGGAACTTATAAAAATAGAGGTAATAAAAAAATACTAAACATAAAGTATACGCCAGATTTTATAGGTAAAGGTTTTGTTATAGAAACAAAAGGTAGAGCTAATGAAAGTTTTCCTCTTAGATGGAAAATGTTTAAAAGAATTGTAGCTAAAGAATTATCACCTATAACTTTATATAAACCACAAAACAATAAAGAATGCGACGAAACGATAAGATTAATCCTAGAGTCTCGAAACAAATAGCCCGTAAAAAGTATGCTGAAAGGCATATTGATAAATGGGTTAAATGGAGAATGGAAGTTAAAGGCTATGTTTTATTTAAAGACTTAGTTGAACTTCAAGATGAACATAATATAAAATGTTATTAAATGAAAAATAAAAATTTTGACAAAAACTGGGAATTAACTCTAGGATTTTATCCTGGAATTTTATTTGGAATGAGAAGTTATAACCACGAGGAATCAACACAGCACGTTATATATTTACCATTTGTAGATATGTGTTTAGAAATATTTGAAGATTAATATGGGATTATTTGATGAAAGAATACACTACAAACCGTTTGAGTATCCAGAGTACTATACTGAGGGATGGCTTAAACAAGCTCAAGCGTTCTGGTTACATACCGAAATATCTATGTCAAGTGACGTTAAGGATTGGAACGAAAAGTTAACACCTTCAGAGAAAAACTTAGTTGGAAATATTTTATTAGGTTTTGCGCAAACTGAATGTGCTGTTTCTGATTACTGGACACAAAAAGTAGTTGGTTGGTTTCCTAAGCATGAGATACAACAAATGGCTATGATGTTTGGATCACAAGAAACCATACACGCTGTAGCTTATAGTTACTTAAACGAAACTTTAGGTCTTGAAGACTTTGAAGCTTTCTTACAAGACGAAGCTACAATGCAGCGTTTTAATAATTTAGTTAGTTATGAAGGAACTGAAAGAGTTGGTATCGCAAAATCGTTGGCTGTTTTTAGTGCTTTTGCTGAAGGAGTTAGTTTATATTCTGCTTTTGCGGTGTTATATAGTTTCCAATTAAGGAATCTATTAAAAGGTGTTGGTCAACAAATGAAATGGAGTGTAAGAGATGAATCTCTTCACAGCAAAATGGGATGCCAGTTGTTTAGGCATATGTGTCAAGAAGACGGTGAATTACTACAAGATTGTAAAAAAGATATAATAAATGCAGCAGAATCAATGCTCAAAGCAGAAGAGCAGTACATTGACAAAATGTTTGAACAAGGAGATATTGAAAATCTCAAATCCTATGATCTCAAACAGTTCATTAGAAAAAGACTTAACGAAAAGCTCGTTGAGCTTGGTTACAAGCACCTCGGGGAGTACTTTGAATATGAAACAAAAGCAGCAGACAGGCTCAATTGGTTTTACCATCTCACTGGTGGGCACACTCATACTGACTTTTTTGCTGTACGCCCCACTGATTATTCGAAAGCGAACGAAGGCGAAGATTTTGAAGACATTTGGTAATGATTAAAAAAATTAACAAATTATTTTTATCTTTAGTTAAAGATAGAAGAATAACAGCTAGAGAACGCATAGCCCAAAGACTAGGTTACATGGGAACAGGCTTTATAATGCTAGGTCCTTATATATTAAGTGCAGGTGATATAGGACCTATAGTTTATATAATTGGTGGTTTTATATCATTGCCTCAAGTTTGGTTAGCTAAGCAATGGAATTTAGTTGCTGTTAATTTAAACGTTATGATTGGTTATAGTATATATCTTTGCAATGGATAGAAACATCATAAGATGTAGTCAGTGTGAAGAAACATTTCCCGGTGGTTTTGAATACAGAATGCACTGGGAAAAACATTTAAATGAATTTTTAAAAACAAAAAATGAAAGAGAAGAATTTAATCGAGATGCAAAAAAAGATTGACTCTTTAATAAGAGTCTCTCAAAAACTTATACAAGAAATACAACAAATAGACACTTTGGCTCGCGGAACCATAACTGCTTTGCAAATGTTTATAGGTGAAAAAGAGTGGAATAAGTTAGTTAAGAAAATGAAAGAAACTGAAGAAAAAGCAACAGAAAAGAAATTGGATTTAAATGTGGAATAACGATTGGATCAAAGGAGAAGATTACCCTAGTTGGGGTAATACTGATGTATATAAAAAAACTATTGCTGGAGGTTATTTATTGCAAGATGAATCACCTAAAGAAGCTTATGTTAGAGTATCAAAAACCGTTGCAAGACGTTTATATAAGCCAGAATTAGCAGATACGTTTTTTGAATACATATGGAAAGGTTGGTTGTGCTTAGCATCACCAGTTCTTTCTAATACTGGAACAGATAGAGGTTTACCTATTAGTTGTTTTGGTATTGATGTGGCCGATTCTATTGCTGATATTGGTTCTAAAAATTTAGAAATGATGCTTCTAGCTAAACATGGCGGAGGAGTTGGAATAGGAATAAATCAAATAAGACATGCAGGATCAAAAATCACAGGAAACGGAACTTCAGATGGCGTTGTACCATTTTGCAAAATCTACGACAGCACTATACTCGCCACCAATCAAGGAAGTGTCAGGCGAGGCGCTGCTAGCCTTAATCTCAACATTGAACACGGAGATTTCCTCGATTGGCTTGAAATCAGAGAGCCTAAAGGAGACGTCAACAGACAATCACTTAACATACATCAGTGTGCTATTGTCGGCGATAAATTTATGCGAAGACTTGAAGTTGGGGATAAAGAAGCAAGGAACAAATGGAGTAAGCTTATCCAAAAACGCAAAGCAACTGGCGAGCCTTATATCCTCTTTAAAGGGAATACGAACAAAGCTAACCCTACCGCTTATAAGCAGAACAGTTTAAAAGTACATATGACTAATATATGTAGTGAAATAGCGCTACATACAGATGAAAGTCATAGCTTTGTATGCTGTTTATCTAGTTTAAACTTAACTAAATATGATGAGTGGAAAGACACAAACTTAATATACGATAGTGTTTGGTTTTTAGACGGTGTTATGGAAGAGTTTATACACAGAGCTAAAGGTTTAAGAGGATTTGAAAACTCTGTTAGATCAGCTCAAAAAGGTAGAGCTTTAGGTTTAGGAGTTCTTGGATGGCATACTTATTTGCAAGAAAAAGGTATACCATTTGAAGGCCTATTGTCACAGTATGAGACACGTAGGATATTTAGTCAGATTAAAATAGAATCTGATAGAGCAAGTAGAAACTTAGCTGAAACATATGGTGAACCGCTTTGGTGTGTAGGAACCGGTATGCGCAACACGCACACTAGAGCTATAGCACCTACTGTTAGTAATAGTAAATTGTCTGGTAATATATCACCCGGTATAGAACCTTGGGCTGCAAACGTATTTACAGAGCAGTCTGCTAAAGGAACATTTATTAGAAAAAACCCTACGTTGATTAAATTCTTACGTAAACATAAAATAAATACTGAAAAGATATGGGATAAAATATTAAAAGACGGAGGATCAGTTCAAGATATAGATGAATTAAATGACCTTACTTTTAATAATGATATTCCAGCTAAAGAAGTTTTTAAAACGTTTAAAGAAATAAATCAATTAGAGTTAGTAAACCAAGCTGGTATAAGACAACAGTATATAGATCAATCTGTTAGTTTGAACTTAGCATTTCCTTCTGAAGCTTCACCAAAGTGGATTAATAAAGTGCATATGGATGCTTGGAAGAAAGGTATAAAAACCTTATACTACATGAGAACGGAGTCTGTTCTTAGAGGAGATATAGCAGCTAATGCTATGGATGAAGAGTGCTTATCCTGTGATGGATAGATTAATTAAAAAAACAATTATGGCAAATAAATTTACATTCGCTGACGCGAAAAAACGTATCAAAGACTTAGAAAATCAAGTTGAAGCTGCTAGCAAAAAAGCTGGTAATGTTATATTAGATACATCTGATAACATGTTCACAAGTAAAGAACTTAATAAGATTAAGTTTCTAGAACTATGGGCAGTGTTAGGACCTTTTACAGGTTTAGTACTAGGTTTTGTTATATCAGTACTATAAAGTAAAGAACTGCATTAAAATAATGAAGGGAGACCGTTATGATCTCCCTTCAATTGCAGGAACTTTTGGGGGTGGAAGCCCATTTTTATTTTGTTCCTTTTTCTAATATGTCCACATTACGTCTTTGTCTTTATCAGGATCTGCATCTATATGTATAAATGTACTTCCAATTCCAATACGATTAAAACCAACATCTAGCAGACAGTTTATTAAATGATATCTATCTCTTGATGTTCTACAAGATATATCAACAGCATAACCTCTCAAGTGTGCTGAATTACTTTTACCACCAACCTTACTGTTGTGAGATTTGGTTCTATAACCTGATGTTATAGTTATAGGCTTGTCAAACTTAGCACGAGCTTCATCTAACATTTCTAAAACATTTTCCATCATTTTTTTACCACTACCTAATTGGTCCGGGCTATCAAACTCTGTTATGTTAAAGTAATTCATAAATCTTTTGGATCTTTACAGTCGTTAACTGTTTCGCCAGTCCCGCTAGGAGAAGGTTTAGTACCTACTTTTACTTTTCCAGGCCAACATTTTGTATTAGAAGAGTTTTTAACTTTAGGTCCTCCGCTTTTATTTACAAAATCAACAAATTGATTACTTTTTTTAGTTTTAACTGATACAGTATTTGGTCCCATTATGGATCCAATAGGTTTTAATTTAAAGGCCATTAGTTTCTTTTTTTACATTCACACACATCTTTACCACATTCACAAGCTCTTAGTGATGATAAATTTATTATAATTTCTTTTTGCATTTGTATAATCATTTCTTCAAGCTGATCATTTCTTTTTTCCATCTGATGTGTCATACCTTCTAAAGCTTCGTTTCTTTTCTGTAGTTTTGTGACTTCATCAGGTTGTTGACCTATTATAACATACACAACAATACCAAGTGAAGAAACTAAAGTTCCTACTATTGCTACAAATAAATCTTTATTTACAGGTGGAACTTGCACAAAACTTAAAAATACTAATAAAAGTATAATTAAAAGAAATATACCGGCAGCACCGGCGTAATGACGTAGTTCTTTTTTATTATTCATATTTGTTTATTTAAAGAATTAATTTTTTAGATTTTTTACGAACTCTTTTAAGCGCTCTGCTTTTTTTCTTTTTCTTTTGTATTCCTAATTGCCATTTACTCCATCCTCCTGCAGATGCTACTCTTTGCCATGTTTCTAATTCAGCATTATTAGCATTAGTTATGTTATCTATTTTTTTAATAACTCTATCAAGAGGTACATTTGTTGCTGCTGAAATAATATTAGCACCAGCCATATACGCTGGATTATCTAAACTCCAACCTTTTTGCATCATTTCTTTTTTATTCCACTCAAAAGATCTACCTGCAGAAGAAAGTTTTCTTATTTTAGATCCGACTGGAGGAGATATTTGTGCTAGTTCTTCTATTAATGTTGAAGCGTATTTAGGGTTATTTTTTTCACTTTGTTTTATTAACTTTATAACTGTATTTTTTAACGTAGATACAATAGCACCACCTACACCAGCACCTCTTAAAAATTGATCAGACATTGAGTTAATTATATTAAAAGCTCTTTCGTCTTGTTTTTCTTCCTCTTCTTCGTCTCCAAATGCAATAGCAAATAAAGCTTGTTGTAATGCGTTAAATATTAAATTCTGAGCAACTCCATAATATAGTATCTTAGATATGTTTGTCTTAGGATCTCCTCGGCCATTTCTAAGATCACTAGCGGCTTTTTTAATCAATCTAGTATATTGCATAGGAGTATTTGCAAAAGCTAATATAACTCTACCTAATGGACCAGCTTGTTGTTGGCTAATTCTATCGGGTCTACTTGATTGTTGAGATTCTTCTGCTAATTCTATAAAATCAATCATAGCTTGTTTTTCTGCAGCAGCAGGATCCATACCTTGTTTAGTTAAAGACCTTATTCTGTTTCTGTAAAAAGTAGCACCACCTGAAGCAATAGCAAAGCTATCAGCTATTTGAGTAGGCAGAAATCCTAATCTTAAAGTTTGAGCTACAAACCTTCTAGCCATATTACTAGGATCTTTAGCCATTTCTGATATATCAGCTTCGTTTACATTTATCTTAAGACCATCTCTACGAGCTAATAAAAAGGGTGAATTCATTAATTTCATAAAATCTTTACCATATTGAGGCGCGTTCAACAATGCAGCACCAGCTCTTAGTGGGTTGTTGTCAGTAAAGTTTATAAAGTTGATAGATGATATAGTTTGAAGTATAGCAGATCTAGTATTAAAAAACATAATAGCACCTACAGAATTAGTTAACCAGTCAGTAACTCTAGCGGTTAAACCATCACTAGCAAAAGTTCTGTTTCTACCGGTTTTCATTCTTTGTAGTATATTTTCTAACGCATCTCTATAAGGTTTACCGTACGCAGCTTCTAGTTTGTTTAAGTTAGCAATTGAAAATATTTCATTTACATTTTGTTGCCAAAGCTCTAAGTATTTAGCTCTTTTAGTTGTATTTAAACCCTCTATTAAATCAGTAGATATTGTTCCTGATGTCCAAAAATCTTTTGGTCCAGCGTATTTATCGCCTTTATTTATATTTAAAAGTTGATCTGCAAACACTTTAAGATCTGCATTTGTTTCAACAAAACTAGTTAATTCTTTTAAATCAGTTTTAGAAAGTCCAGGAACATCTAAACCTTGCTTGTCCCATATGTAAACTCTAACAGCTTGCTCTCTAGTAAAAGGTTCACCTGGTAATTTTTTTCTTAAATTTTTAGGTACAATTTTTAAATCTTTTTTAAGAGCTTTATAATCATTCATTAAAGTTAATCTATCTCTATTTAGATTATCTATTGCTCTAGAAAACGGAGTTAATAAATTAGTTCTATACCAAGCCATTTGAGAATTACCTACTTTGCCTTTACCTAAAGTAGCATACAATAAACCTACAAAATCTTCAGCAGAAGGAGGAACAAAAAACTTAAATTTACCTTTTCCAGCACCAGCTACTTGAGCTTTTACTTTTGCGTATACTTTATCAGAACCTATACCTGTTTTATTTTCTATTATATCATTAAAATCTTTACTTAAATCTTCAGACTTGCTAAATTTCATAACCCTTTCTTGACTAGTATCATCAAGTTTAGTCATTAAGTTTAAAACATTTTCGTTAGTATATTCTTGAGATTTACTAAATTTAACATCAACAGGTAACATGTTATTATTTGATATAGATGCTTTTGATTTTGATTCCTGTAAAGCTATTGGCATATATTCACCAGTTGAATTAATCTTTAATTCATCAGCTATTGTTTTATTATCAGTAAACATTATAGAGGAAGGCGGAATACCTCCATCAATAGCCGCAACTTCAGAGTTAAAATACCTTTGCCACCAAAAATTTTGTCCTAGCATCCAACCTTTAGGCATACCTCTACCAAGACCTGCTTTACCTAGTTTTGCATTTTCAGCTTTGTCTAAAGCTATTAATTTATAATTATCCATTACAGCGTTATATGCTGCGCTAAAATTACCTTTATCAACAACAACATCTAATAAATACAAGTACGCTGAAGTTGCAGGCATAGCATGCTCATATTCATATAAAGTACCTTTTACACCTAATGGATTATTAGAATATCCTACAAAACCAGCACCTAATCTATGCCAATGCGTAGTATCATTTGCTACTAATTTTAAATAAGTTGCTATACCTGAAGCTTTGTTTTTATCTTTACTAACAATACTATTGATTCTTTTCCAAAGTTCTCTGTGTATTGTAGAGTTTTTATTATTCCAAGCTTTTATACTGCCATTTTTAAGGTTTTTTTCAATAATAGCCGGATTCTTAAACATAACACTATAACTAGATACGGTATAATCTGTTACACCTTTTATTTCTTTACCATAAATAGTGTTTGGATCTTCTCTTACTTGTATAAGATCATCTTTAAGTTTGTTAAAAGCAGCGGCTTCATTTGGAAATTTATATGCCCCATCTTTGTCTCTAGACATACTTACTCCATAATCAGCATTGCTTTTTGTAAAAACAGGTGCACCAGTACCATTCTTACCAAACCACATTGCTTTAGGGCCTAACACTAAAACTTCATTTCTAAAAGTATCAATTATTTTCTTTCTACCATCAGAGGTAAGTACATTTGTTTTTAAATCTAAAGTTTCTTCAATTGTTTTTGATTTTAACAAACTATTGATTTTGCTTCTTCCGCCTAATTCTAAATCAAATTTAGGGTTATCAATTAAGTTTTGGGTGCCTTCACTAATTGAAAATTTTACATTAGGATCTCTATTTACAGAAACACCCATTTTAGCTGTATCGGTATCTGTAACTGTTTGTCCTTGCAGATCAGCAACAGCTTCACGTTTTGCTTTAGTTTCAGGTTCTTGAGCTACTTCCATGGTAGCATCTAAAGCCATTATCTCACCTAGCGTTTCAGCTAAAGCATCTTTACGTGTACCCTTAGTAGAAGCACCTACGTCTGATCCTAAAAAATAATCTATAAACTCTTGTTCGTTTATTTTTCTTTTATTAAAAACAGCATTACCTTGAGCTGTTTTTTCTCTTTCACCAGTAGCTTCTATAAATTGTTTAAACCTTTTGTTTAAAGTTTCTTGAGGTATAGCATCATATATAGATTTAAAATTTTCTTCTAAAAAAGCTTTATACTTAGCTCTTGTGCCTAGTAAATCTGCTAATGGTACTTTTAATTCAGTTCTAAAAGCTTTCTTTAAAGCTTGCTTAAATGCTGGTGATTCAACAGGTGGTAATTTAGTACCTAGTGTTTTTCTTACAGCACCTTTAACTTTACTTATAAGTTTGTCATCTATTTTAAGATCACGTCTTAATTTTGACTTAACTTTTTTATCAGTAGTTCTATTTATAGAATCTTCTGAAGTTTCTGTAGCTATAACTGCTTTAGCATCAGAAACGTCTGATTCAAATTTTTCTTTAGTTGCGGCTTCGTTTTTCTTAAAAACATTACCTATTTTATTGCTAAGTTGAGAATTTATCCACCCTGAAAAACTATCATTAACTTCTGGATTAAAGTTTCTCATGTGAGGTATTAATTCAACAATAGTACCTTGTACAAAATCTTCTTCTGAAAATCCAGGAGGTTTTTCAATTGGTATTTTACTTTTTATTAAACCTTCAAGTTTAGGCACAGCTTTATTTATAGCTTTATCTGCTTCAGTTGCGTCCCATTGTGCTTTAGTAACATCACTACTAACTAAACTATTTATATCACTAGCACTAGTAGATTTTTTTTGACTAACAGTATTTACGTCATCTTTAAGTTTTTTAATACCATCTTTACCTCTAACAACCTCAAAGCCTTCTTTTTCACCTTGTAAAATAGCTTTACCGAATGTTTTACCTTTATCTAAAGAAGCATTGTAATCTTTTATAAAGTTTATAACAGATTGTCCATCTTCAAATTTAATTTTTTTAAAACCTAAATTTTGAAACAATCTTCTAAAATAACTATTAAACTTATCTATCGCGTTACCATCTAAATTTATTTCACCTAATCTTAAAGCATCGGATAAAATAGTAAGCTTTTCCTCAGCTTGCATTGTTTTACCTTGGTCTTTATAGTTTTTAAATCTTTGTTTTAGATATTCGTTTTTTAATAAGCTAGTATCTATTTTGTTTAATTCTTTATCTAATTCAATACCTAGAGATCTAGCAACATCAGTACCTTCAATCACGCCGTCTATTTCTCTGTACAATGTATTGAATAATATTCTATGTAAAACTTCGTGACCAGCAACGTTAAAAGCTTTTACTTTTTTAGCTTGCTCTAAATCAATTATAACAGTTTTACCATCTGCACTTATACCACCTTCAGCTCTTTTGCCTTTACCATCAGTCATGCTGATGTTATTTTCTGTAGCAAGTTTATCAGCTTCTTTAGATGTTTTAGCTGTAATTATGTTTTCCCCAATACCGTCTTTTTGTGCCATATCAACTGTTTTAGTTATATATGCATCTTGAGCTATTGAAGACAATTTAGTATCTATGTCTTTTATTTGTTCTTGAACAGCTTTAGGTATTAGTTTTTCTTCAACATCTTTATATTGATTTAATAAGTCTTCTTTTCTTATTAATAATTCAAGGCTTTTTTGTTTTTGGTTAGGTGAATAATCTTTAGGTATAGATGATAACTTGTTTCTTATTTGACCAAG
>Ga0307984_1000912_pt1 | contig 12546 bp, 27 predicted proteins | sample EllFjometageno78_FD_203169 | JGI IMG/M metagenome (GOLD analysis project Ga0307984, IMG submission 203169) | Marine microbial communities from Ellis Fjord, Antarctic Ocean - #78 | ecosystem: Environmental > Aquatic > Marine > Unclassified | place: Southern Ocean | collected 2014-10-09 | reverse complement strand
TTACAGACGTGTTTATCACACATCATCTGTGCGGCAACAACAGGATCATTATCTAATCTAAATATATTCATTCGTCACTATCCTTTAGTAGTTGGTATTCAGCATACACAAGTTTGCCTTGCTTCTTTGCTTCGCGCTTGCGATCAAGAAAGACCTTTGCCTTGTTGTACTTGCGTTGGAACTTGGCAACAGGATTGCGTGGTTTACTCATTGCTCGTCTCTCCCTTTAATCTCTACCCACAAGACAAACACGCCAAACACGATGAGGATGGATAACCCCTCACCGAATGTTAGTGATGCGATAAAGTCAATCATCTGGACACACAACCGTAGTACGACTTACCCCACATACGATATGCGAGTTGTGTCTTACAGTTATAGACTTCACGAAGTCTTCCAGTGGCACCAATCTTAACTTTGGTCTGGGGAGTGATGACACCTTCCTTCAGCATCATTCGTAGGATTAGATCGTAAGAGATAAACTTCTCACCGATCATAAGTTCATCGACGCTGTACTTCTTGGCAGACAGAGATATTTCTTTGTCAACCATAGGAGTCTCGCCCAGAACACATTCAGGACGGAGTGCCGCCATATCAAGACCACCGAAGCGAAGAGTGTAACCACCTGCGGCACCAGTAACAGCATTGCATGTATAATTATTAAACATATTTATTTCACCTGTATCATATAAGAAGGTTTAGTTGGATCAAGAATCAGATCAGCATTGGTCACTTCGAACTCTTTGGCGAAGCGCATCCATACTTGATCAGTGTTAGGTTCAGTTTGGTAAAGGAAAGAGAAAATGTTGTCAGTCTCTTGTGAGGTATTAGTGGCATCAACGACGATCATATCAACGTCATCATTGTCGTACCAATCTAACTTAGAAGTGAACGCATCTGCTACACGATTGAAGTAGAACACGTTAGTGTCATCAGTCTTGGCGTAGTTGAATATTCTGTCTTTCATAATCATCTTCTCTTTATCACTGAATAGGGTACTATTATACCACCATTCTATGTATCGCGCAACCCCTTTCTTAGACTATTATCGCATAACAGGACAGTGTCTCATAACTTTTTCGAATAAGGTCTTATAAAACCCAGTCATGTTCATGGGTGCTTCGGTGTATACACAGGCATACAGTCCTCGTGGACTCATTGAAATGTTCTCAGTAGACTTATGACAGGTTTGTCCTCTTATAGCAATAATATCCCCACTCTTAGGATAGACTGTTACCCACTCTCCGTCATCTGCGTTCTGTAATGACAGAGTGCCATTCCAAGAAGTGAAGTCATCTAGTACCACACTGAGGTTGACTGTGTGTATAGACCCATCGATGTTCGTGCCATACTGGTCATCAAAGTGTGGTTCAAAGGTCATACCATCATGTGGCAACTTGTATACTACTTGATCGTTGAATAGATATGTTTTGGAACCAAGAATACTCTCTGCGACTGACCGCATGACATCCGAAGTATAGAACGCCATCAAGTCACCGTTGAACCTACCTGCGCAGGATATTCCATCCCACTTAGAGTACTTACGACATTCCTGTCGCATAGGTAATGCGTGTTCTTTGATAGCATCAATCTGTGATTTCGGTATCACTTCAGATATCACTTCCCAACCTCTTAGTTGGTAGTTATTCGCTAGTTGGTACTTTTTCGCCATCATAATAGAAACTCTCACCACATCCGCATTCCCCTGTTACATTGGGGTTGACGAATTGAAATCCTTCACTGAATCCCTCGACTACATATTCTAACTGTGTTCCAGTCATAAACAGCATACTCTTGGGGTCTATCACTAGGGACACTTCCTCTAGTGGAACAATAACATCATCGTGCTTTCTTGCGTATGAGTACTCCATATGATATGCGTACCCACTACAACCTGCACCTTTAACTTCTAACCTAATACCATCACAGTCAGGTCGAGAGACTAATCTCTGTTGTAAAACGACTAATGCGTCTGGCGTTACGGTGATCACAGTCCTAACAGACCCCAACCGTGATTGGCAATGGCATTAAGGATGATTGCGACACAGGTTGCCATATGGGTAAACCACCACACGGTACGGACACCTGCAATCGTGTTTGCTTGTTTGTCTGACTCACCGACCTTCTCCCCTAGACTCTTCGCCCAGATTCTCCACCATTTGCTCAAGTTCTTTTACCCTCTCTTCTAATTGATTGATATATTCTTCTACTATCTCTCTCTCGCAGAGAGTCTTACAACAAATAGATATGTGTTGCTTTGCTCTTACTTCCAAACTTTTCTCACCACGTCTCATAGTAGTTTACTCCAATCAGTATCTTCGGGCATCATTTGTACTTGCCCTTCGAATTGCTGTTGTTCTCTTAACTGATTATAGACACCTGAGTTATTCATTTTCAAACCATAACCTTCTTTGTGGCATCTATAACAAGAACCACTTTCGCCATAGAATTCATAGTAGTCACCATCTTCTTTAACTTGGGTAACACCGCTGTTCATTCGCCAACTGTCACCACCTAAGTAACCACCACTCCATCCTCCTAATACTTTGTAGAAAGGGAATGTGCCTTTGCCTTCTTTGATCTTTAGTACTACCCAGTTGTCTGGCGTATATTCACTCATTTCGACTCCAACCATCTTATAGGTTTGCCATGGTGTTCTTCGAATTGACGTATCAGTTCTTTGTATGTAGTTAGACTTTCATCTTTTATATTATCTAACCAATCACCGAACGCATTCCAATCTTCTGTACGCATTGGCGAGACACCGTACTCACCTTTACCTGCATAGAATTCTTGTTCGTCTAATCCATAGATATCAATACGTCCACATGAATAGGATTCAAGAAAGTGTTTGTACTCTGTTTTTGGGAGTATCTTACCAGAAGTTTCTCTGATCTCAAATGGTATGTTGTTATCTTCGTACCAACGAGTCGTTACTGGGCCCATCCAGTTTGTGCTATAACTAATCACCGTATTACTCCACGTCTCATCCCATCCATCCTACTACAATATTAATCATAAACAAATACGCACACAATAGGTTACTGGCAACAATGACCGTTCTGATCAATGCAATCTTATCGTCTTGCCCATAGGTCTGTTCATCGGAGAATGACCCAAGTGCGTGTTTCCAAATTGTCCATTTGGATTGTGGATTGTCCCAGTTCTTCACTGATTGTATCTACTCCGTTAGGAATGATCGACCACGGAGTTGTTCCGTGATAACCTTGTTCATATAGAAGAAGTTCGGATCGTCTTGGTATAGACGTTGGAACTCATCTAAGATTTGTTGGTTAGTATACCCATTGTATAACATAGGATCTACGAACTCCTGTACCTGCTGTACTACATCACCCATTGCACTCATGTTAATTCTCCACTTATTTATACCATTATATAGTATTTTTGGAACTTTGTCAAGGTATAAATAAAGGTAAACGCAAAATAAAGGTATAAATATGAGTGACGAGATCTTTGACTTTGGATTTACCATTGTAGATGAGGACGAACTAGAGGCAGTACAAAGTGCCGTTGCTAGTGCCAGTGCTACCTCTGACGAAGTGGATACATACAAAGAACGACTAGACAAGTTGTACAATGGCATCCAACCATTGCTGAACAACTTGAAACAGAATCCTGAGAAGGATTATATACTGTGGCCAAAACGACTAGAGAAGATCGAACTATTCGAGACTCACATACAAAAGATTTATAAGGGATAAACCATGCAATATAGAGCAGTGAATGAACTTCTTCAGAAGGGTAAAAGGTCGGCAGGATCATCTGTTGGGAATTATATCCATAAGGAGTCTAAGCAGAACCAATGGGGTAAGTTAAACTACATCATAGATGCAGAAGTGCGTACCAATGATCTAGTTACACGATGGAAGGATGCCGACTCTCATACTGTTAATGATGTGTTCAACTACTGCCCTATGGTACTTAACTATCTTTCGTTGAAGGGATTCAATAAGGTGTTGTTTGTTGGTCACTTCAATGCGGCACAAGCATCTTGGACATATCCTCGTAAGTCTGATCGTAACCTACATCCAACTCCAACGTTCAAGTCTGCCGATACTACTATGGTAGATCCTAACATCTGGATTCAGTTTCTTCCTATTGTCAAGATGGCAATGGGTTACAGGAACTTCCAAATGCATACTGCCAAACCACCAGAGTCTAGGTTCACTCAGTTGATGCACTCGTTATATAAACGATACGAGATTGATCTTGTTCCTGCATCCGAGCAATACAAGCACGGTGGTGATGTTACTATAACACCCCCACATAATACAATGTATGATGCGGTTGTGTTTGCAGGTGTACCTAAGACTGGAGAAGACGAGGGATTCACCGAACATCACATTCGATCTACGTTCTCGCCAATATGTTGTGAAGGATTTGAGATCATTGATATTAACTATCAGGACAAAGACCACGACAAATACATTGGTGGTGTCCGTGAGAATAATTCTGATTGGTTGAACGAGGTGTTTGTTAGTCGGACTATCTGGGATGATAGATTCAGAGAAGAGTCTGAGGCAGACAGGAACATAGAATACTCTATACTAGATACTATGATTGACTGCCACAAAACTCCCGGAGGTATTACTTACCCACCGGGATATGACTTCGAGTAATTATCGAGTCTTATTCTTTGTCTCACTGGCAATCCACTTACGCGCTTTGGAGTTGTCTGGTGCTTTCTTTGCCCAGACACCAACGCCTTTGTATGCCGCCATTGTTTCTTTCTGGTAGTCTTTGCCGTCTGAGTTATCTACGATAAAGGTTTTGTTTCGTCCGAATGCTGTTTGAAACTTACCAATGTTGTCTTGTACTGCTTGCCACATTGGTTCTAACATCTTCTTACCGATAGTACGTTTCCGTGCTTGGTCACGACCTACGGCAGTATCTAGGTTAGTGTTGACTACGATGATAGCACAATCATAACCCATCTTCTCTAGTTCTTTACGTTGCTTGTTTAACTTCTCGAAGTCTTTACCAGTACCATCAATACAAATACCCAATCGACCTTTAAGATACATCTCTTTCTTCTTGGCAGTAATCGCTGTTGCCTTACCACGAAGTTCCTGTCCCTTGACCGAGAAGATCTCTTCGGGTGACATCTCCATTCCTGCTTTCTTCATAGAGTTCTCGAACGCGTCATCGGAGTTGATGATACGGAATCCGAAAGATCCAAGACCAGTCTTACCTGCTATAAATGACTTACCCGAACCGGGCCCACCTGCTAGGAATACTGCTTTAAAGATGGCAGGATCATTGACCCCTTCTTGTAATTCTAGTTCTTCGGTGAATGTCTTAAACTTCTGCATGGGTTACCTGTATGTAATGGTTTGTAATATACGTTTATTTATACAAATGCGGCAATCAAGAACGCAAGTCCACACCAAATAAGTACATTAGGGTATATTCTCCAACACGAAACGAAGTCACTCAACGTGTCTCCTAAGAATTCGGTTAACCTTCTCATTACTACTACTAGGTCTTCTTTACTTGGCATACTATCTCTCCTTTACTATTATTGTTACGTTCTTACCTACTGGCACTTGCAGTCTATCATGTTTGTGATACAAGTAAAACTTAACGTGCTTGAACTCTTTAAAGAGTCCAGTCCATACTGGTCTCCAGTTGTTGGCAATCCTATAGGTGTTCTGTTCACTACGATCTGATTCTAACAATAGGTCTGTATAAGATCTGAGGTTAGTGTCGAACATAGCATCAAAACCATAGATGTGTACTTCTGTTGCGCCCTTAACACGACAGGCATAGTCGATTGCCATATGTCCACAGGAATAGTTAGTGGATGCCTGTCCTGCGTCTTGTCCATCCAATTGTGCATACTGAGGTATGTGTGTATGCATTGCCTTGATCTTCTGAGCATACTTGAGATAGAACGCAGGGTTCATCTCCATCCAATGTCTGGGACGCATACCAAGAACCCAATCATACATATCGAGTTTGATGTGACCCTGTGCTAGTGCCAACATCATCTTGTAGTCTACCATACAGGTAGCGTGGACTTCCCTAGTGGGTATCTCGAAGGGAGGCATATTACATATCAGTAACTTACCTTTTGTCCCACGTTCAAACATATGGGCATTATCCCCATTACCAAGTACGTTCCATCTCATAATCTATCCTAAAAGTCTAATCCAAATGATTCTTTCAATTCTATGTACTTTCCATCTTCGCTAGGGTGACCGTAATGTTCTGCCAACTTTGCGCGATTGATAATGTGTTCTGCTTCGATATCATCCTTAGACTGACCAAAGTACGCAACCGCATAGTGGTCGCGGATCATAATATCATTGACGGTCATCTCCGAGTCAGTCTCGTGATCGTAGACAACAAACTCTCCGAGGATACGTCCGTACTTTCCCTTTCCGTCTTTTCGAGTACGGATCTTGCATCGCTCCCCAAGTTTTCCTTCAAGGAACTTCCCTGCGATTTTACCGAAGACTTTCTCTGTAAGATCTCTTGTCCGTGATTCAGGAGTGTCGATACCGTATAGACGAATGCGCTGATTAGCATACACGATACCGAAACCAAGATCAAGGTCAACGTCCACAGTATCACCATCAACCACTCTAACAATTTTTGCACTATATTCATACATATTCTTCGAACCTTATTATTTATTCTCTGTATGTATGTATATGATTTCTTAGTCCTGCGTTACTTCTTCTTCTTCTTCGAAGTCATTGATGGTACGGTAATACACAATAACTTCCTTCATCTGATTAACATAACGTTTGATCTCTTGCATATTATAACTCATTAACTCGTAATCGTCAACTGTTATTGCAATAAAGACTAAAGTTCCTGCACGTTTCTCTATATCGATCATAAACTCTTCGACATTCTTCTCAGACACAACAAAGAACTCAGGGTCTTTTAGATCAATAGCACGAGGCATCACAGGGTGTGTGATAGGTATCTTTACTTCTATGGTACGAATCTCAACTACAGGGGGTGGTATGTCATCAGCAAAGAAGTTGCCTAATGTAGTACACCCACTACTCGTCAAGACTATCAATGAAAGTAGAATCGTTCTCAATCGAATCGAATACATTTTTTGTCCCCCTATTAATTCTAGTCGTTATTAGTCCCGGTTTGGCCGCGGCAAGTTTAGTTAGATTATGACGTTTGAATATGTCGAGGTATCTTGCTTGTTCTGCTTCGATCTCTGCATTCTTTGCGCTCATTACATTGAGTGCTTCGGTTGTCTTAATGAAGTTTGCTTGTAGTGCTTCGAGAGTTTTGATCTGTTCTTGTTGACGGATCTCTTGTGCGGCAATCACTGCCGCTTGTTGCTTCATCTCCCCTAGAAGGGGTTTATGCACTTGCGTGTAAAACAGGTAACCTGTAATACTCATAGCAAGGATGACTCCTGCAAATAGTTTACTCAACATCGTGCCAGTTCTCCTTTACATAGTGTAAGTAACTCAGTTCATGTGGTTTAGGTTTGCCGCCACAATCAACTATCTTAGTACCCACTGGCAGTCGTTTGGGAAAATCCCATTGACCAAATATCTTCTTACCTAAGTGGAATTTTAAATTCATCTTCAACTTGGGGAATGACTCATCGATATAGAATACATCACTGTCGTTCAACTGGTGACCTGTCCATACTTGGTCTCCCCCATCGTAACCGTACAAAGACTCCTTGTTCTTTTCAAACTTCTCCCATACATCTACCATCTGACCGTGCTTCATAACCATCATAGAGGAACTGTACTTATTGTTCTTCCACATAATCGCATCCGATACGACTGATATCTTTCTACCAAACGATAGGTTAATAATACAGTTTATGATCTCATCATCAAAGTTCTTGATTAGAACTGTGTCTATGTCTAAGTACACACTGTAACCTTTGGGCATATCCTCGCTATAAAGATACATCTTATTCCACCAACCTTTACCAATACCGAAGGGTGGAGCAATGGGGGTGGCAATGTCAGAGATCTCGTTTGGTCGGTCTGTTATACAGTATGATGTTACATTGAAGTTAGATAGTTTCTCGAACTGAGTTATTATCTTACGCGCATACTCCATAGGATATGCGTCTGTACATACTGTTATAAAGTTAATCTTTCGCTTACTCATGCCGCCACCACCTTAACATCTCTCCCTGCCACATAGGTATGTTTTGCTTCCAACCCTTTCTTGTTTTGAATAGTAGAGAAAGTATCTTCAACCTCAACCACCCAAGGATAATACTCTTCAAGGTACGGGAAGTTAAACGTGTTAAGAAAGATGTCGGTTGGTCTAGAGATGATACTCATTAGAAAGTCTTCTGCGGCAGATGCTTTGATAATATATGCGTGTGCCCCCTTAAAGTACTTTGCTTGGGATAGTGGTTGTGCCCCGAATCCAGTAGGAGTTTCGAAGTTACCGTAAGACGGTTTACCAAGAGTAATACACTTATTGAATGCGAAGTTCTTAGGTATACCATCCTTGAATATCGCATCATGCTCAAGAATCATAATATCTTCTCGCGTCTCATTACACATCTTCCATAACTCACGGTGGGATAGGAAACACGCCAATGCGTTCTCTACCCTCGACCATCCACCAGAGAATGCTTCTATGTCTAGGTTCGCTAATGCTACCCTATGTTGAAACCCCTCTGTGCGAGGGGTAATAGCAGGAAACTTCTCTACTTCAATGCCGTACCTTTTGGCACTAGCAATACAAGTATCTGCCGCTTCTTGCGATAAGTCATTGTCTAGTATTGTTATGACGTATGCTTTCACGCATCCACAACCATCTTAATAAACTCTTGTGCTACGATGCCACACTTGACACCTTCTAATTCTACTGGCAAACACTCAGACCATTTGAGATAGCATACATCACCAGACTTAATATCTGTGACATCTGGGCCAACTGCTAATACCAATGCCGCTTTGTTACCTGTACTGAGATCACCACTGAGGATAATGCCACCTGCGGTTTGTGTCTCACCTGCTTCTTTACGTTCTGTGACTAATACATTATCACCTAATACTCGTTCGCTCATTTCATCTCTACCTTGTTGTTGTGGATTCTGCTCCACTGATTGTTGTATAATATGGATATGCTTGTCGTAAGAAAGGAAATAATTCCTTACACATAAATGCGTCATTTGGCCACATACCGTATATTTCTGCTTCCTGTAGTAACTTCTTTGCTCCTACAGGTGTTATATAGTAGGCACTGTTACCTGCTAATCCTTGGGGCACTGGATTCTCTCCAGACTCATTGACTGTGGATACAGGATTGATTCCTTCTCCGTACTCAACTTGTTTGGCATGATATGTACCTGCGCGTCTGGTGGCACCACGAGGATCGTTAAGACCAATCAAGAGTGCCTGATCAGGTTCAATGTCTATCTTTCGTTTAACCACTGCGTCTGCTTCGAATATGATAATAGGTTCATCTAGATCAACACACTTCTGCCATGCTCTCATATGACTGATCGAACAGGCAATCTTCTTGCTGTATTCTTGTGCCTGATAGACAAACTTGAATACTCCTGTTTCCATACAAAGACCATCTTGTTCTGCTAACATTGGCCAAGTCCACTTGAACTTAGGAAATGCCTTACGATCATCTTTAATAGTTTCGGGTGTTGTGGCAGGTAACCAATGTAACTCCAAAGGTGATTCGGTCTTCTCAATAGTTCTTGTTAGTGGTTCGTATGATTGACCCACTAACGCAATTACAAATGCTTTCATATCTTTCTCATCAATTCTTCGACATTCTCGCCCTGATCAGGTAGTAACGTCTTTAGGAAGAAGTGTATGAAGTGACACTCATCAACCTTTGTGTTTGCCCCATACAGACCATTCCATACATGATCCATATGCTTCACAGGCACGTTATATTTCTTTAGGAAGAAGTTCAGTAACGTCTGGTCAGTAGACCACTTCCATGCCGCAAGACCATCAACAAAGTCCTTGAACTCCATACGAGTCAGAAACTCTTTTGCAGTCTGCCCTTGTAGATAGGGTTTGAATAACGAGCAGTTCAACAAGATCATACCCATATTGGCAAACTCATAACCCATAGTACTTGGGTTGAAATCAATACCAGTATCATGTAAAGGTTTGTATTGCATACGAGAGTAGTTAAGGATCTTCTCTTTATAATTATCAGTCAAGGGCATCTCACGCTCAAACACACAACCAAACGCATCTTCGGTACCGAAGTCATCAAAGATGTTCGGTGCGTCTGCTCTGATATAGATGTCACTATCAATGATAGCAATCTGATCGTAGTTGTCTAGTTCGTCAAACGCATTCTCTTTCTCATAGATAGGAAGGTAACCACCGTGCTTCATATATGAATTGGTGCTTCGGTTACCAGAGAAAGGATCGGGTTTGATCCTTAACTTGGGGGTGCGCAATACATAGTGTTCTATATCGTTCTTCTCACAATAGTCTGCCACACTCTGTATACAATGCGAGTAAAGTTTACTCTTGTACTGTTCGCCTAAACACACCTGATAGATCAATCTTTTCATTTAATGTATCTTCTCAATTTGATAGTCAAAGGGTTCGACCGTCTTAATCTCTAGCATATTACCGTCTGACTTAATGCCAATGACGTGCTTGGCAGTTGCTTTCTTAATCTTCTTCATATTGTATACTCGCTTGGTAATCTTGGTTTCAAATTCGTTACCTTCTTTGTACCAAATAGTCAAGACGTATACTTCAAGGAATATATCCTTGATCCACTTCTTTATCTTATTCATACTCCACCATTCCTATAATCTTCCAGATTGAAATCTGTACCGATCATTTTTTGTGTTGCTCTATTATTATTAGTATACACTAAAGTTTCGGGATCGTCAAGTAAAAAGTCACAATCTCCGCAATAATCTGTATACTCACCAGTTCGATGAGACTCGCGCAGAGCAGAGTACTCTGGGCCACGGATGATCTCTTCGATTGTATTGTGAGAGGTATGACCCATGACTGCCTCTTCGTCTCGTCCAAGTACCTGACAACAAGGATGAACTGCGCCTCGCCCACCGTCAATACCACCTGCACGGATTACAACATCTGGAGAGAAGGGTCTTCCACAAGTCTTAGTTGTACCCTCTCTTTTGTTATCTCCTATGTCATATGCCCCAGACCAGTTGTGCATCTTCCAGATCTCAGTCTTACAACCAAGTTCTTCTACTAATGCTTTGTACTCGTCTAGTTCTGCATCGATGTTGGCATTGTCTGTGATTAGATGATATGTCTCTACCACACAGGTACTACCTGTCTCTTTGACGTATGCCATCATCTCTTCGATGTTCTTCTTGATAATATGGTAGGATGATCCACGCGTGTTGTTCATCCACTCTTGATACTTCTCTGGGTTAGATCCTACGAACGAGAACCTAAAGAAGTCTAGACCTGCATCCACGCAGTCTTTCATAAACTGACCATGCATCTTGAAACCATTAGAGAAGATGACTGCTTGACAATCATACTTCTTAACTAATGCAATGTACATAGGGAGGTTACGGTTAAGGGTTGCTTCACCTGATCCGTCTAGGTTGACTACTCGCATACCATGTTGCTTACAGTCCCGAAGGTTATCTTCGAACTCCATAAGGTTCATCTTCGCAAGGAATCCTTTATGTCTACCACCGACACGTTTATCTTGGGGACACATAGTACAGTCAAAGTTACACGCTCCGTTAACTTCGATTACTGCTCTATCTATCTTTATGTCACCCATCTTTGTTCTCCAGTATGTGTGGTGCTATCTCTGCTAAATCTTCGAGGTACATATCCCAAGGGTAATGACGTAGACAAGAGTGAGCATCTTTACGCATCTCTTGTATGTTGTCTCTCTTGTATCTACCCTTTGGGTTTGTCAACTCACTCAAGAACTTAGCGGTACGCTTTAGTGCTTGGTATCTTTCATCAGGCATTGTCATAATAATATCTCTCATCTTTCTTTTCGAAGTGTCTTGCTTTATGTTTACTTTTACCTAGTAGGTCTTTCATGTCATCTAACCATGACCATATGTTTCTACCTTTATCATAGGTCGTTGTAAGGGCATGGGGCGTATGATACTTAGTGATACCCTCTCTACTTATAATTAACATAGGTCTATATAAGTTACGAGCAATGTAATGCCACATTCCATCATAGCATACGATCTGTCTACAGGTTGATATGTGATACAGTGCTTCTCTCACTGGTGTTCTATAAGTCAACTCTACTACATATAATCCTGCCGCAGACAACTGTCTTATTATAACATCCCATTCATCGTTTGTCAACTCTTTTTTCCATGTTCTTGGAGTTTCTGCATTAAACGTAGGTCTCCAGATAACTACCTTACGTTTGTCGATATCCCTGAACGCATCTTGTCTGAATCCCCAATCATTACATGGTATGTCAGATCCTTCCTTATCATCATACCTACCATTCTGAAACCAGAACCTTGCTTTGTTCTTACGTTGGATCGCGGCAATACGCTTACTACCATCTGCCTCTTCTACTACATCATCTCCGAACTTCCAATCTCTGTAG